>WNEZ01000706.1_pt1 | contig 48002 bp, 39 predicted proteins | sample 5400521 | NCBI WGS metagenome assembly WNEZ01 (sample SAMN13153339, study PRJNA577476) | soil metagenome | isolation source: 120 cm saprolite under Douglas fir tree site 2 hole 1 replicate 1 | place: USA:California | collected 2015-04-18
CGGTCGGCAAGACCATGAATCGCATGCCGCGAAGCGTCGAGGCTGTGAGCCAAGGAGAGATCGGCCTGGCGCATGTGACGGTCATGGCCAGGACGGCAGAGGCGCTCAAGGACCGCTTTGATGAGCGGCCATTGATCGCGTTTGCGCGTGAGAACTCACCGGGCAAGTTCCACTTCTTCTGCCGTCACGCACGGCATGCCGCCGACGCCGACGGATACGCGGCCGACGAGGCTGACCAGGTCCACGAGCGGCGACTGTCACTCAGCACGTGGATCGACGGCTCGATGGTGTTGAGCGGCGTGCTCGACGCTTTCGGTGGCGCCGCGCTGCGAGCGGCGCTCGAGCCGCTAGCCCACAGGTCCGGCGACCATGACCGTCGTGAACGCGACCAGCGGCTTGCGGACGCGCTGGTCGAGCTGGCGTCAGGCGGAACGCAGCGAGCGAGCCTCCAGGTCACGACCTCCGTCGAGACGCTGCTCGGCCTGGCCGGCGCGGCGGCGGCGGACATGGAGTTTTCGCTGCCGATCTCGTCCAAAATCGTCGAGCGTCTGGCCTGCGACTGCAATGTGACGCGCGTCCTGCTCGGCTCGGACTCGAGCGTGATCGACGTCGGGCGCGCAAAGCGCGTGGTGTCAGGACCGGCTCGTCGCGCGCTCAACGCTCGCGATGGATCGTGCCTCCTGGACCGCGGCGCATCACGTCGTGCACTGGGTCCACGGTGGGACCACCGATCTCGACAACTTGATCCTGCTGTGCCACCGGCATCACTGGATGGTCCACGAGGGCAAGTGGCAGCTGGTCCGGTCAGATGACGGACGAATGCTCGCGATCCCGCCGACGGTGAGGTTTGCGCCGCCGGCGAGGGACGGGACCCGAAATGCCAAGGACGACGCGGGCTATAACTCTTCTTCGTAGCCCAGGATCGGGCCAAAGGCGTCCGCCGGCCCGTAACCCAACCAGCTCATGAATATTAAGCACGCACGCCAATCCTCGCTTACACTTCGAATCTCGCGAGTAGGGGTTATCGCTCGGCGAGAAATCGAAAAGCACACGAAGGGAAGGGGCGGGCGTTGGTCCTTGGTTTTCCGAAGGCTCTGGGCGGGGATGACACAGGCCTGCGCGTGCCCGAGGTCGCGATCATCCTGGCCTCGCCAGAGCGTCTCAAAGCCCTCGTCGTCCAAGACCTCTACGGCCTGGTCGCGCCGTCACTCCTATCCGTGATCGCCGGCCTCAAGGTCCTCAAGGACCACTCCATCCCTGATGACGATGTGGCAAGTGAGCTTGCGACGGTGGAGGCGGCGGTCTCCAGGATCCTGGCTCGTTTCGCCGTTCATTCGCCGCCGCTCCACGCAGCGTCGGACCTGTCGAATCGAGAGATGGAAGTGCTCGGTCACGTGGCGGCTGGTATGTCGAACAAGGAGATTGCGCGGCAGCTACATATCAGTCGGACAACCGTCCGGAATCACCTGAGCCACATCTTCAGCAAACTCCGCGCCAACAATCGCACCGCAGCGGTGGCCAGCGCCATCAGGAGTGGGCTCCTAGGCCGCTGACCCGGTTCACCGCATGGGACATCTGGGCCATTGTTGCCCGTACCCAGCGCGGTCAACATGGGTTGGAACTCTGATCGCGGAAAGGCCGCATACCTATGGGGATGGTGGCGCCTTGACTTGAGCCTGGGCAGCTAAACGAGAGAGAGGGGTCAGGCCCGGCGCCGAACCGCGTTTACGTCCTCATCATCCGGATGGACTGCGCGCCGGCCGCGATGACCACTTAGCTCAGAGAACGAGCTATGCGGTCTGACGCCAGCCACTCGTTATGGAGAAAGTGATTTGAAACGAGAGAAACCTTCACTCGGGCGCCGGGGCTATCTGGCGCTCGCGACTATGGTCGCGACGGCGGTGGCCATGGTCATCGCGCTCCCGGCGTTCGCCCTCGACACAACGGTATTCGAGCTCGATGGCAACGCCACCACCGATCACGCGGGCATAGCAGTGCCTGACGATTGGGACAGGGTCTGCCGCTCATTCCTCGGCACCGACTGTTCCACGACCAACATCGCGAACACAAGCACGGTGGAGTTCGCCTCTCAAGGCGCCTCTACTGGCACCACCTTCACAGGTGGAGGCTCCAAGGACCCGATCGACGTCTCGAGCTGGGCCTGGAACCAGGCTACCGGCGGCCTGCCGGGCAAGGACATCTTGCTGAACGGCTTCGCCGCCGAGTACACCACATCGCCCAACGCCAACTGTCCGGGCTCGGTTGCCGCCACCACATGCAAACAGATCTTCTTCGGGATGGACCGTTTCGACAACAGTGGTGACGCCCAGAACGGTTTCTGGTTCTTCCAGAACCAGATCAACCTGGGCAGCGCCAAGAGCGGGGGCGGACAGAGCTTCACCGGTGTCCACATGAACGGCGACCTTCTGATCGTTAGCGATTTCAGTATTGGCGGCACTATGTCGACAGTCAACGTCTACACCTGGGACAACGCCTGCACAGCGGCTGGCAAACCGTTCACGTACTGCGCCGACACCAACCTCCACTTCCAAGGGGGTTCGACTTCGGCGAACTGTGCCAGTGCCGCTTCAACCGCCGCCTTCTGCGGCATCGTCAACCCCACGGCCGGAACGACTGCGCCGTGGCCGTTCACGGACAAGAAGGGGAACACCAGCTTCGACCAGGGCGAGTTCTACGAGGGCGGCATAGACCTCTCGAGCTTCGGCCTCGCCAACGAGTGCTTCGCCAGCACCCTCGCTGAGAGCCGAGCATCGACTTCGACGAGTGCGACCCTCAAGAGCTTCGTGCTCGGTGGCTTTGGTGCGTGCGGATCGGCACTGAAGACGACTCCGCAAGACGCGAGCGGCGGGGGCATCGCTCAACAATCCGTTTCGATCACCACCGCAGGCTCGATCAAGGTGCAAGATCAGGCAGCCGTGACGGTCACCGGCGTCTCGGTCTGGAACGGCTCCGTCGCGTTCTATCTCTGTGGACCGGCTGATCTGGCGATTCAGCCTTCGTGCATCAGCGGCGGCACCTCTATCGGGTCCGTGTCGGTCAGCAACAGCTCACCGGCGTGTTCAAGCCCGCCAGGAGCAGTGTGCGTGACCTCGGCACAAGCCACTATCACTTCAGCCGCCGCAGCCGCCGGCGCCGCACCATTCAACTACTGCTGGCGCGGTGTCTTCACCTCCACCACGACCGGTGTTCCAGGCTCAACCGATGACACTTCGACCGAGTGCTTCACGGTCACGCCCGTGACACCGACGCTGACGACCTCCGCAACGATAGTTTCCACGTCCCCATTTGGCGACAGCAATCTTCCAGCCACAATCAGTGATACTGCGACGCTGGCTCTAGCGGCCAACGAGCCAGGCACGGGCGGGCCCGGCAACGACAAATCGATCAACCCGGCCACGGCAGGAAGCCCCGCGAAGGGAAACATCACTTTCACCGCTTACGGACCCAACAGCTGCGCGACCGTAGCAATGGTCGCCACGACGGTGCCCGTAAACGGCAACGGAACGTACGGGGTGAGCTTTACCCCGACGTTGCCTGGAACCTACACCTTCGTCGCCTCCTACAGCGGCGACCCACCGAATACAAATGGTGTGCCGACGAGCGCTTGTCCCGATACGACGGGAACTGAAGCCGTAACTGCAAGAGACACCTCGTCAGTCCAGAGCGCTCAGACCTGGACACCGCAGGACTCGGCGACGGTCACGTCAGGAAGCACGAACGCCTCGCTGAACGGGACGCTGAAACTCGAGCTATTCGGGAGCAGCGACTGCTCTGGCATTGCGATCCAGACGTACACGACGAATGTGACGGGCGCGTCGACGGCGTCAGTTACTTCGGGCAACCAGACCACCTACGTAGTCAGCGGAACCGGCACACACACGGTCTCCTGGCTCGTGACATTCACGTCAACTGACAGCAACGTTTCTGGCTCAAGCCACTGCGAGAAGACAACAGTTACGATCACGGACTAGCCTCGCTAACGATCCAATCGAATAGGAGGCCTCGGCAAGAAGCCGGGGCCTCTTCTTCGTCTACGCGTAAACCTCGAAGCTCAGCGTCGTGAGCGTGACGTCTTTCCTGCCGTTGAAGTACCAGAGGGTGGCTGTACAGCTGGCAGCGCCGCCGGTCCAGGAAGGCGACGAAAGAGGCATGATCTCGCTTCCTGGCCACGGGTAGCTTGAGTAAAAGCCCGCCATTGCTCCGTACACCAGGAGGCCGTTCTGATAGCAATTGAGGCTTACATCGGGGTAGTTGGTCGCGGTGGTCGAGACGCTGAACGTGACCGACTGGCCCCAGTGCGGGAGGCCATCCGTCGAGTTGAGAAGGACGAGGGCGACGCTCGATGCGCTGCTGCCGCCGCCGTGGCCGGGCTGTTTGGACGCGACCGGCACCAGACTGCTGCCAAACAGGCCGGTGACCAGGATGACGACCCAGATGCCCAACAACAGGCGACCTGCCGTTGACGCGAAAACTCTGAACATGTAGACCTCCTCAGGTCGAGACTCCGTGCGTACAACGCAGCCACGCGAGATTCCATGCTGCTGCGGCCGCTTCAAAGCGGTTCGGTCGTACCGAGAGGCCGGCCCGGAAGCCGAAGTCGCCATCCCGGCAGGAACGGAAATTGCAGCTAGCGACCCGCACTGTCCCGGGCTTCGACCCGGTCGGTGCTCGGTATCTCAGATTTACTGGCCGCTAGAGCGGGGCGAAGCCTACCCGGACGCGACGCGACGCGTCAACCCGTAAGCAGTCGTTCGAAGCCAGGCTACTTTTGGTTCGCCAACGGAGATGGCGGGTCTTCTTCGTAGCCCAGGATCGGGCGGAGCCAGCGTTCGGCTTCACCGATCGGCATACCTTTTCGGCGGGCGTAATCGTCGACCTGGTCGCGGCCGACCTTGCCGACCATGAAGTACCGAGAGTCGGGGTGGGCGAAGTACAGGCCCGCGACGGCGGCGGTCGGCGTCATCGCGAACGACTCGGTCAGCTCCATCCCGATCGAGGGTGCGTCGAGCAGGTCGAACAGGGTCCGCTTCTCCGTGTGGTCGGGGCAGGCGGGATACCCGAAGGCGGGGCGAATGCCGCGGTACTTCTCGCCGATCAGATCCTCGCGGGAGTGCCTCGGGCCCTTTTCGTACCACGAGCGCCGGACCATCTCGTGGAGGTACTCCGCGAATGCCTCCGCGAGGCGGTCGGCCAGCGCCTTGACCATGATCGCGTGGTAGTCGTCGTGCTCGGCAGTGTATCGCGCCGCCAGCTCATCCACGCCCAGGCCGGCCGTGACCGCGAACGCGCCCATGTGGTCGCCGTCGGGGGCCACGAAATCGGCGAGCGAGTAATAGGGCTTGTCGTCCCCATGGTCGACCTGCTGCCGCAGCATCGGAAAGCGAACACCGTCGCCCAGAACGATGTCATCGCCCTCGGCGCGCGCCGGCCAGAATCCGTAAACGCCCTTAGCGCGCAGCCAGCGCTTGGTCTGGATTTCGTCGAGCAGCTCCTCGGCGTGGCTGAACAGCTCGCGAGCCGCCGCGCCATACGCCGGGCTCTCGAGGATGGCGGGGAACTTGCCCTTGAGCTCCCAAGCGTGGAAGAAGAAGGTCCAGTCGATGTACTCGCGCAGCTCCGACAGCTTCGGCTCGATCACGCGCGTGCCGGTGAATGCAGGCACCGGCAGCTCGCTGAAGTCGAGGCGCGCGCGCTTCGCGCGGACTTCGGCCAGCGTCCGCTGTGGCCTTTTCGACGTCGTGTGCTGGGCGCGCAGCTTCTCCTGCAAGGCGCGGTTGTCGCGGTCGAACGTCAACCTACGCTCGTCGTCGAACAGGTCGGAGACCACCCCGATCACACGCGACGCGTCGAGGACGTGCACGGTGGCGCCGCTGTAGGCGGGCGCGATCCGTACAGCTGTGTGCTGTTTGGAGGTCGTGGCGCCCCCGATGAGCAGCGGGATCGTGAACTGCCTCCGCGTCATCTCCTTGGCGACGGTGACCATCTCGTCGAGCGACGGCGTGATGAGGCCGGACAGCCCGACCGCGTCGGCGCCCAGCTCGATGGCCGTGTCCAGGATCCTTTCCGCGGGCACCATCACGCCGAGGTCGTGGACCTCGTAGTTGTTGCAGCCCAGAACGACTCCGACGATGTTCTTGCCGATGTCGTGGACGTCGCCCTTGACGGTCGCGAGCACCAGCCTCCCCCGAACCTGCTGGCTGCCGGACGCCTCCTTTTCCGCCTCCATGAACGGCTGGAGGTAAGCGACCGCGCGCTTCATCGCGCGCGCGCTCTTCACCACCTGCGGCAGGAACATCTTGCCCGCACCAAACAGGTCGCCGACGACTTTCATGCCGTCCATCAACGGCCCCTCGATGACCATCAGCGGCTTGGCGTATTTCTGGCGGGCCTCCTCCGTGTCGGCCTCGATGAATCCGACCTCGCCGTGCAGCACCGCGTACGCGAGCCGCTCTTCGACGGGACCCTCCCGCCAGGTGAGGTCGACCTCCCGTTTCGTCCCGCCCCCCGACACGTTCTTGGCGAACTCCACGAGGCGCTCGGTGGCATCCGGCCGGCGGTCGAAGATGACGTCCTCGACCAGTTCGAGCAGGTCCTTTGGGATGTCCTCGTAGACGACCAGCTGGCCGGCGTTGACGATGCCCATGTCGAGGCCGGCCTGGATCGCGTGATAGAGAAACGCGGAGTGCATGGCCTCGCGCACCCGGTCGTTGCCGCGGAAGGAGAACGACAGGTTGGAAACGCCGCCCGAGATGCGCACCCCCGGGCATTTCTTCTTGATCTCGGTCGTGGCCTTGATGAAAGCCTTCGCGTAGCCCGAGTGCTCCTCGATCCCCGTCGCGATGGCGAGGATGTTGGGGTCGAAGATGATGTCCTCCGGGTGATAGCCGGCCTTCTCGGTGAGCAGCTTGTACGCCCGCTGGCAGATGCCGACCTTGCGCTCGAGCGTGTCGGCCTGGCCCTTTTCGTCGAAGGCCATCACGACCACCGCGGCGCCATACTCGTGAACCAGCTTGGCCTTTTCGAGGAAGGCCTCCTCGCCTTCCTTGAGGCTGATCGAGTTGCACACGCCCTTGCCCTGCAGGCACTTCAGCCCCGCCTCCAGGACGGTCCACTTCGAGCTGTCGACCATGATCGGGATGCGCGCGATCTCGGGCTCGGTGGCGACGAGGTTCAAGAACCGGGTCATCGCGGCCTCGGAGTCGAGGAGGTCGGCGTCCATGTTCACGTCGAGCAGGTTCGCGCCGCCACGGACCTGGTCCAGCGCCACCTGCACCGCACCCGTGAAGTCCCCCGACTCGATCAATCGGCGGAACCTGATCGAGCCGGTGACGTTGGTCCGCTCGCCGATGACGACGAACCTGGTGTCAGGTCCGATCTCGAATGGCTCCAGGCCGCTGAACTTGGCCTTGCCGACGCGCTTGGGCACATGGCGGGGCGGGATGCCGGCCACGGCCTTGCGGATCTGTCGGATGTGATCGGGCGTGGTGCCGCAGCAGCCGCCGGCCGCGTTGAGGAAGCCGCTCGTGGCGAACTCGCGAAGCAGCCGGCTCGTGATCGGCGGGTCTTCATCGAAGCCGCCGAACGAGTTGGGCAGGCCGGCGTTCGGGTAGCACGTGACGTAAACAGGCGCCACGCGAGACAGCGCTTCGATGTATGGGCGCATCTCGGTCGCGCCCAGCGAGCAGTTGATGCCCGCGGCGAAGGGGTCGGCGTGCTCGATCGAGTTCCACCAGGCTTCGACGGTCTGGCCGGAAAGATTGCGCCCGCTCCTGTCGACGATGGTGACCGAGATGAAGAGGGGCAGCTCCGGCGCCACCTCTTTGACGGCCGCGATCGCGGCCTTGGCGTTGAGGGTGTCGAAGATCGTCTCGATCAGGAGGAAGTCGACGCCCCCGTCCCGCAGCCCGCGAGCGGCCACGGCGTAGCCGTCACGAAGCTGGTCGAACGTGACAGCTCGATAGGAAGGATCGTCGACATTTGGCGAAAGCGACAGGGTGACGTTGGTGGGGCCGAGCGAGCCGGCCACAAACCTGTTCTCGTAGGCGTCAACGGCCGAGCGCGCGAGCCGCGCACCCGCGACGTTGATGTCGTACGTCAGGTCCTCGAGCCCATAGTCCGCCTGCGAGACCGGGGTCGCGGTAAACGTGTTCGTCGTGATGAGGTCCGCGCCAGCCTCGAGGTATTCGCGGTGGATGCGGCTGACCACGTCTGGGCGTGACAGGTTGAGGATGTCGACGTTGTTCTTGAGCAGCTTGGGGTGGTCGCGGAACCGCTCGCCCCGCCAGTCCTCTTCGGTCAGGCCCTGCTTCTGGAGCAGCACCCCGGTTGACCCGTCGAAGATCACGATCCGCTGCTTGAACAGCCGATCGAGGCGCTCACGGACGGAGGAGGCGGAGGTGGCGGTCGCCATGTGAACCATTAAGAGTACGAGGAGCGCCGCGCGGCCCGACCCCGCGGCCGGCTGGGCGAGCCTACGGCGGCGCGACCCAGACCGCCGGCGCGCCGTTGGGATCTCGCGCGTACACCGTGGCCGATGCGCGAGCGTCCGGCGGCAGGTCGCTGAGGGACAGGGCGGCCAGGCCGAAGCCCGGAGGGGCCTGCGAGCCCGGCGCGAGGATCGGTACGGCGGGCCCGTCGAGGAACCGCACAGACTGCGCGTCGTATGCATTGACGATGACCGCCGTGTTGGGCTGGGCGCCGGCGGCAGCCAGCGCCACCGTGTGGAAGTCGAAGGCCGCGTACCGCTCGGACAGGGGCCGGAAGGCGAACGCAAGGCCGCCATAAACGCCGGTGAGGAGGAGCGTGGCCGCGCAGGCGGTGGCCGCGACCGCCGCATAGCCGCGTCCCGCGCGGCGCGCCAGCCGCACCGCCTCGACCACGCCGACTCCGACCAGCGCGGCGACGTACGGGGCCAGGGCGAGGCTCCGCTGCAGGTGCGGCGCCCCGCCCTCGACCGCGTAGAGGGGTGGGAGCAGATACACGACCAGCCCGATCAGCACCAGCCCTGACACTCGGTCCCGGCGCTCGCGAAACACGCGCCAGAGACCCAGAGCCGCGAGCAGCGGCAGAGGCCACAGCAGCACCGGAAGGCCGGAGATGTCATGCCGCGGGTTGGGATCGCCGGCGACGAAGAACATGCCCAGCGTCTGGAGGCTGTGTGTCAGCAGGGTGGTGTGAGGCATTCCGGGGCTGAGCGCCGAGACACCGGCGATGCGCCCGAAGTAATTGAGCGGGTCGGTGACCATGGTCCACAGATAGGGCGCCGCGGCCAGGAGATATCCGAACACGAGCCAGAGGCGGCCCGCCCACAGCTGGTCGAAGAGCGGACGGTCGACGCGCCTCAGCCAAAACAGCCAGGCGCCGACCACCAGCGGCGTGAGCTTCAGGGGCTGATACGTCCACAATCCGGCTCCTGCCGCGAAGCCGGCGAGAAGCGCAAAGCGCCGTCCCGGGCGGTCCGACCAGGCCAGCAGGGCGGCCGCCGCGAGCCCGGCGAATGGCACCGTCAAGCCGTTGCGCAGTCCGAGCACAGAAGTTGCGATCAGCCAGGGCGAGCCCGCCATCCATACGATTCCGGCCAGCGCGGCCAGAATGCCGAACCGCCGCAGCAGCGGCCATGCGGCCGCGATCCCCGCGAGCCCGACCAGGGCCGAGGTGGCGCGGATGCCGACGACCGTGGGCCCCGTGAAGAAGTGAAATATGGCGGCGACGAGATACGCAAACAAGGCTTCGCGGCCCCCGTTCTCGTCGATGAAAACCGGCCGGTAGGACGGATCAGCCAGGATGCGGAGCGCAGCGATGCCCTCGGAGGCCTCATCGGGATAGAGGCCGCCTGGCTGCCCGTGGAGAAGGGGCACCAATCTCGCCGCCGCGGCACAGGCCAGGACCGCGAGCACGATGGCAGCCGGCAGCAACCAGGCTGGAAGGCGAGGGTGCGCACTCAAGGGCGTCTCAGAATCCCAGGAGAATAGGGCGGACGTGGATACCGCTGTCGTCCCGAGTCGTTACGCGCGCGGCGTCGTGCTGCTCACCGCCGCCGGCCTGGCGGTGCGCCTTCTGTGGCTGAACCACGAACCGATCTGGCGTGATGAAGCATTCACTGCCGTGGTCGAGCAGCGCGGCGTTGCGGGAATGTTGGACGCGATTCATAACGACTCAGCGCCGCCGCTCAGCTATCTCCTGACGCATACCTCCCTTTTCTTCCTGGGGCAGAGTCCGACCGCGCTCCGGCTGACATCCGCGATCGCGGGCACCCTGATCGTCCCGGTTGGAGCCGCCTTAGGACGACGCTGCGCGGGCGACCGCGGCGGGTTGTGGGCCGCGGCGATATTCGCCCTGGTGCCGGCGCTCGTGATGAGCGGTCGCGACGCGCGGATGTACGCGATGGCGACGACTCTGGTAGCGATCTCGACGCTCGCGTTGTGGAGGGCCGCCGAGCGGGGCACGCCGCTGCGCTGGGCTCTCTATGGAGTGGCCATCCTGCTCGGCCTCTACACCCAGTACTTCGTGATTCTTGCAATTCCCGCCCAGCTAATCGCTCTTCGGTTGGCGCTCCGCTCGTCGTGGCGGACGGTGGCCTCGGCAGGCGCTGTGTCGGCGCTGGCATTTGCCGCGTTGATTCCCTGGCTGGTGTACGCGGCGCCCCAGTTCAGGCATGCGGAGACTCCTTTCTGGGTGGCGCCGTTGACCGTGATCAACGTGAGCGGCACGCTGGCCCAGTTCCTATCCGGGCCCGCGATCGAACCAGGCACCCAGGGCAAGCTCGCGATTCAGGCCGTCCAGCTGCTGGCGGTGGTGGCCGGACTGACGTGCGCGTTCCTCCTGTTCCGGGCTCGCAAACGCCTTGACAGCGCCGCCCGATTCATCGCCCTGTGCGGGGGCGTGCCGGTGGCTTTCCTCGCCGCCGCCAGCATCTGGCACCCGCTCCTCGAGGCGCGGTACGCCGGCGTCTTGTGGGGGCCGCTCTTCGTGCTGCTGGCGGTTGCGATCGCAGGCCTGAATCGACTGTTCCTGCGAGCTCTCCTGGTGATCGCGCTCGTGGCGCCGTCCGCTGCCTTCTCGGTCGCCGTCACGCACCCCGACACGCCCGCCCTGACCGCGTATCTCGAGCCCCGCCTTCACGAGAACGACTTCATCTGGGCGTCCGCCGGCGACTATCTCCTACTTCTTTATTACGGTGATGCGGACGAGCGCGCCCACACCCAGGTGGTGGCCCACCACATCGCCTGGTTTTGGGGCACGGCAGCGTTTCCACCCAATGCGCTGACGCCGGACTTTCCGGCGAGAACGATCCAGCAGGGAGGCACCATCTACTGGGTCGACGACGCCGGCCATAAGCTGCCGGTCCCGCCGTCCGGATACGCGCTTCGCCGCTACGACTGCTTCAACACGATCTGCGTTGCCACCTTCTCGCCCAGTCCGCCATGATTGAAGCGATGGCCACCCCATACCTGTCCGTTGTAGTGCTGATCTACAACGAGTCCGAGAGCATCGAGCCCCTACACGAAGAGCTGCGCGAAGTTCTCGAGAAACTCGACGTCCCCTACGAGATCGTCTACGTCGATGACGGCAGCCGCGACGGCAGCACCGAGAAGCTGGGTGAGCTGGCAGCCCACGAGCCGCATGTTCGCGTCGTCAGCTTCCGCCGAAATTTCGGCCAGACCGCCGCCGTGCAGGCCGGGATCGACAACAGTCGCGGGGAGATCGTCGTCCTCATGGACGGTGACATGCAGAACGACCCGCACGACATCCCCAGGCTGCTGGAGCAGTTGGATGCGGGGTATGACGTGGTCAGCGGCTGGCGGAAAGACCGCAAGGACGACACGTCGCGCGTGCTGCCCTCGAGGATCGCCAACTGGCTGATCGCAGGCGTCACGCGCGTTCCGCTCAATGACTTCGGATGCACCCTGAAGGCCTACCGGCGCGAGGTCATTCAGGACATGAAGCTCTATGGCGAGATGCATCGCTTCATCCCGGTGTACGCGTCGTGGGTGGGCGCTCGTATCACCGAGCTGCCGGTAAACCATCGGCAGCGGGTGTTCGGGCGCTCGAAATACTCGCTCTCACGCACCTTGCGCGTGCTGCTCGACCTGATCACGGTCAAGCTCCTGGGCAGCTACTCGACCAAGCCCATCTACTTCTTCGGTTTCGCGGCGTTCGGCCTGTGGGCGCTGGCGCTCGTGTGCGCCGCCATAGTCATCATCCAGAAGCTCTTGCCGCCCTATCCGTATGCGCACAACAATCCGCTCCTTTTGCTGGCCGTGTTCCTCGGCATCGTGGGCGTGCAATTCATCCTCATGGGATTGTTGGCCGAGCTTTCCATACGCACCTATCACGAGTCGCAGGGCAAGGCCGTATATGTCGTGCGAGAGGTGCTCGAAGGCGGCAAGGGTAACTCGGCCCCTCCCGCGCCTTCATCGCGGGGGCCCCAGAGGAGGGCGGAAGGGGTAAAGGCCACGAACGGGAGAACGGCCGCTCCTCGCAAATAGATGTGTGGGATCTGTGGGGTTGCCGGCGGTGAGCCGGACGAGGGGCGCGAGCTGGTGGGACGCATGTGCGCCGCGATGGTGCACCGGGGCCCCGATGAGGACGGGAGCATCCACCGCGACGGAGTGACCTTCGGCATGCGCCGCCTCTCGATCATCGACGTCCAGGGCGGCCACCAACCCATTCACAACGAGGACTCGACGATCTGGGTCGTGCAGAACGGCGAGATCTACAACCATCTCGAGCTGCGCAAGATGCTCGTCGCGGCGGGCCATTTATTCACTACCCAGTCCGATACCGAGGTCCTTGTTCATGGTTACGAGGAGTGGGGCGAAGCGCTCGTCGAGCGGTTGAACGGGATGTTCGCTTTCGCGATGCTCGACCTCCGCCGGGGGCGGGTGCTGCTGGCTCGCGACCGCATGGGCATCAAGCCGCTGCACTACGCGGTCGACGGCCGCAGGCTCGTATTCGCCTCCGAGCTCAAGGCGCTGCTTTGCGACCCTGTCCTGCGCAGGGATCTCGACCCCATCGCGCTGGACGAGTACCTCGCCCTCGAGTTCGTGCCCTCTCCGCGCAGCATCGTGCGCGGCATCAGCAAGCTCCCACCCGCCCACACGCTCGAGTGGTGGCTCGGGAGCGGGATCCACCGGCTTCACCGCTACTGGTCGCCGACGCTGGGTGAGGAGGAGGCTGCGCCGCGCAAGCCTCGTCTGGAAGAGCGCTGCGAGGAGCTGCGCGAAGTGCTGCGCGAGTCGGTGCGTAAGGAGCTGATCAGCGACGTCCCCCTGGGCGTGTTTCTTTCTGGCGGGATCGACTCCAGCGCCGTGACCGCGATGATGTCCCAGCTGGGCGGCGACGTGAAGAGCTTCTCGGTGGGATTTGCGGAGCGCTCCTTCGACGAGTCGCGATATGCGCGCCAGGTGGCGGCGCATCTAGGCACGGACCATCACGAGCTGACCCTCGAACCGGCGATGCTGCTCGACCTCATCCCCAAGCTTCCCGTCCTCCTCGACGAGCCGCTCGGAGACGCCTCCATCATCCCCACGTATCTGCTGTCGGCGTTCACTCGGGGCCATGTCAAGGTCGCCCTGGGCGGCGACGGCGGCGACGAGCTGTTCGCGGGCTATCCCACGGTCCAGGCGCACCGGCTTGCCGGCTACTACAACCGAGCTCCACGGCTTCTACGCAGGAGACTCATCGAGCCGGTCGTGCGCCGGCTGCCCGTTTCGCGCAACAACCTGAGCTTCGATTTCCGCGCCAAGCGGTTTGTCAGCAGCGCCTCACATCCGTTGCCGGAGCGGCACCAGCGCTGGATGGGGTCGTTCGCGGCCGAGGAGCGAACGGCGCTGCTGTCGGCGGACATGCGCGATCTGCTCGCCTCAGGCGGGAACATGGCGCTCGCCGACCACGACGGCGTGGGGGTGCGCGAACCACTCAACCAGGTCCTACTCATGGACATGCGGCTGTACCTCGAGAACGACATCCTGGTCAAGCTGGACCGCGCCAGCATGATGGCCTCGCTCGAGGGCCGCGTCCCGCTGCTCAACAACGATTTCGTCGAATACGCGACCCGCCTTCCCCTGGATATGAAGCTGCGTGGCCTTCGCTCGAAGTTCCTTTTCAAGCGCGCCCTGCGTGGGCTGCTGCCGGACAACGTCCTCAATCGACCGAAGAAGGGATTCGGGATCCCGGTCGCCAACTGGTTTCGCGGCCCGCTCAAGGAGCAGATGCTTTCGGTCCTGTCGCCCGAGCGCGTGGCACGCAAGGGATTCTTCGATCCAGCGGCGGTGGCGGCATTGGTCCGCGACCACCTGTCCGGTCGGCGCGACAACCGCAAGCAGCTCTGGACCCTGTTCGTCTTCGAGCTGTGGCACGACGGCTATGTCAGCCGGAGCTGACCCGCCACCAAACTTCGACCCCCCCGTCCGCAGCAGGCGCACTGGCTTCGATCTGTATCAGGAAGTCGACGATGGCGGCGTGCCCGCGGGACGGGCCGGCCACAATGGTCGTGGCGCCGAGTGCCTCGAGGTCGGCGACCGCCCGCGCGCGCGCACCGGGGGTCATTGTCAATGGCCGCCCGGCATCGAGCTGGTCGAGGGCCGATTCCAGGAATGACGGATGCGGGCCGAGATATGGCCCAGGGGTGAAGGCATCGCCTTCCGGCATTCGGAACCGGTAGCTCGCCACCGACTGCCAGTACATCGCGTCGGTCGATTCCTTGCTCGAGAACGGGGTGATGAGAACGACCGCGCCCGGGTTGATCCTTTCGACGTCCCCGCCGGGCCGGAAGAACGCAGGCGCGCTGGCGGGTGCGCTCGGATACGGCAAGGACGGGGCGATCGCCAAAAGGCTCGCGACCAGCAGGAAGCCCGTCGTATATCGCCTCGCCGGCGTGCGGGCGAAGGCGTATGCGCTCGCGGCGACGATGCCGATGCCGAGAAATGCGATCGCCATCAAGCGCGCGGGCAGCGCGCTCCCCACCAGGGGCAGCTGCGCCAGCGCCGCCCATGGCAGCCAGATGGGTGTGACGCTTCCGTTCACATGGAGGTGCGGGCCGAGCGACAGCGCGGCCACGATGAGCGTCATCAGGCCGATCCATCTGATCGGCGGCCTGCGAGCAGCGCGATCCAAACCAACGGAGCCCGCGAGGCCATCTGAGGGATTTTCGGCGGTTCGTGAGAAACGGATCTTGACACCGGCCGCAACCTATGCATACTAGGCATGCATACTGTGTATGTAAGAGGGCGGGTTGTCGCTTAGGTACGGCGTGATGGGGCTCCTGGCGGAGGAGCCCCTGCACGGCTATGAGGTGAAAAACCGGTTTGAGACGATGCTGGGTGGGACCTGGGAAGTCAATATCGGCCAGATCTACACGACCCTCCAGCGCCTCGAGCGCGACGGTCTCGTCCGCCCGATGGGGGCGCGCGGCGATCGCGGAAAGCTGCTCTACGAACTTTCGCCCGATGGCCGAAGGGCGCTCAACGAGTGGCTCGCCCAGCCTGACTCCGGGCCGCAGCAGCTACACGAGGACATCTACGTGAAGCTCCTGCTCGCGACTCGCTTGGCGAATGGCGACCTGGCCCAGCTGTTGGGCCGTCAGAAGCGCGCTTACCTGCAGCGACTGCGTGACTTGAACCGGCTGGAAGAACGGGCACGCCGTGACGGTCGCATCGACCTGGCGCGGCTCGTCCGCGGCGCATTACTTCACACGGAGGCAGATTTGAAATGGGTGGACGAGCTAACGGCGGACGCGCTTGGTGGGAAGACGGAATGAGCGAGCTCGTCCGGCTTACGGACATCACCAAGGTCTATCAGGGCGGGATCACGGGCGCCCTTAACGGCGTCTCGGTCACCGTGGAGCGGGGTGAGTTCACTGCGATCATGGGGCCGTCGGGCAGCGGTAAGTCCACACTGCTCAACCTGGTCGCGGGCCTGGACCGGCCGACGTCCGGCAGCGTCGAGGTCGGCGGCACCGACCTGGGCAAGCTCGGTGAGGCGGGGCTGGCCAGGTTCCGGCGCGACCATATCGGTTTCGTGTTCCAGTTCTTCCACCTGCTGCCGAACCTGACCGCGCTCGAGAACGTCCTGATCCCGGCGCAGCTCAAAGGCGCTGTGGCGCCCGGGCGAGCGCTGGAGCTGCTGGACCTGCTCGGCATCAAAGAGGTCGCGGACAAGTATCCGGCACGACTGAGCGGCGGCCAGCAGCAGCGCGTCGCGATCGCGCGCGCCCTTATCAACAATCCCACGCTTCTGCTCGCCGACGAACCCACGGGAGCGCTGGACACGCACAGCGGCGAGCAGGTGATGGAGCTCCTGGGCCGGCTTCACCGCGACGGCCAGACGATTCTCCTGGTCACTCACGACGCCAAGCTCGCGACGCGGCATGCCGCGCGAGTGCTCAGCGTACTGGATGGAAAGATCGTGGACGACGCGCGCCTCGAGAGCCTGGAGCGGACCGCCCCCGAGGTGATCCGCGTCCGCAGCGAGGAGGCGTCCCGATGACGGCCATCCTCATCAAGGCCATCAGCGACCTGCGCAGGCGGCGACTGCAGGCCGCTGTCATCTTCCTGACGGTGTTCCTTTCCATGGCTGCCGGAACCATGGCCGTCACCTTGATGTCACAGACGCGTGACCCATACCAGGCCGCCTTCGATAAGCAGCGAGGGGCGCACCTGCAGGTCGGGTTCAGCGCGACCACCGACCCGCAGTTGCTTTCTAAAACGCCGGCCACCATCGGCGCCTCCGCATCCGGGGGTCCGTACCCCGTCACCAACATCGAGTTCAAGTTCGGAGACCGCAAGTTCTACATCGATGCGGTCGGTCGTGACAACCCCGGTGGACAGGTGGAAGTGCTCAACATCACGTCGGGGCGCTGGCCGATTGCAAACGACGAGATCGTCCTGACCCGCTCGCTTGCCGAGCTCAACCACATCTCGGTCGGCGACCGGTTGAAGGTCGTCAGCGTCCCCGCGACGCCAACTTTGACGGTGGCGGGCGAGGTCGTCGACATCGATGAGGGCAGCGCAGACCTCAGCAGCCAGCACGCGTGGGTCCTGGCGGCCGCGGTGCCGGCCCTGTCGACGCCGGACTCGACCTACTACCTCATGGATTACCGCTTCGCCGATGACCCGACCAGCGCTCAGCTGCAGGGCTCCATCGACCGCTTGCGCGCAAGCCTCCCACCTGGAAGCATCGGAGGGTCTCTGAATTACATCCTTGTCCGCGGCATCTTCAACATCACCAACCAGATCCTCACCGGGGTGCTGGCCGCCTTCAGCGTATTTGCGCTGGCAGCAACGATCGCGATCGTCGCGACGCTCGTGACAGGAATCGTGATCTCGGCCTACCGCGAGATCGGGATCATGAAGGCGGTCGGGTTCAGGCCGTCGCAGGTCGTTGGAGTGTTCGCACTCCAGATTGTCATCCCGGCACTAGCCGCCTGTCTGATCGGGATACCGGTGGGCACGCTCGTGAGCCAGCCGCTGCTGGCCAACAGCTCCCACGCGCTCGGCCTGGCCTATGAGCCGACCTTCTCGATCGGGCTTGACCTGCTTCTGCTTGTGTGTGGGCTTCTTGTCGTGGCTGTGGCAGCCACCGTACCTGCGCTGCGGGCCGGCCTCCTCAAGCCGATCGCAGCCATCACCAAGGCTTCTGCGCCCAGGGGTGCCGGCGGCCGGACGCTGCGGCGCGCTGCCGCGCGCGCACGATTGCCCAGGGCGGTCGTCCTTGGCATCGGTGACGCTTTTGCGCGCCCACTGCGGGCGGCGCTCACGCTGATCACAGTCCTCATCGGCGTCGCGACCGTGGTCGTCGCGGTCGGCCTGCCGCGCAGTTTCCTGCTCATAAACAACAGCGAGACCGGCGCCGGCAACTACCAGGTCGTGCTCACTCGCACCAGCGCGTACTCGGATGCGGACGTCATGAAAGTCCTGAACGCGCAGCCCGACACCGCCCGTGTGGTTGGGGTGGGCGGGCAGAACGTCACGGTCGCGGGTGTGGCCGCGCCGGTGGGCACGCGATTGTTCCGAGGCGACTCGTCGCGGCTGGGCTACATGCTCATCGCCGGGCGCTGGTTCTCGGCGCCGGGCGAGGTGCTCGCGCCGGCCAGTCTGCTTCACGACGCGCACCTCAAGATCGGCGACAGCTTCACAGGCACGGTCAGCGGCCAGCCTCTGCAGTTCCGCGTGGTCGGCGAGGTCTACGACATCAACAACCTGGGCCATTCGCTGTTCATGGACCTGGCGACGATGGCGGCCATCAAGCCTGCGATCGAGCCCTTCCAGTACGACGTCACGCTGGTGCCGGGCGCGGATGTAACGGCTTACGTGCAGCGGGTGGCCGCGGTCGAGCCTGACCTCATCGATGTGCGCGCGAGCGACACTTCGATCATCGCGCCGGTCAAGATCATCGACCTGGTGCTGCTCGTGATCGCGGCGGTGCTGGCGCTGATCGGGATCGGCGGCGTATTCAACATGCTGCTCCTCAACACGCGCGAGCGGATCCAGGACACCGCGACGCTGAAAGCGCTTGGCATGAGCCCGCGTCAGGTCATGGCGATGGTGGCCGCCTCGGCGGGCCTGATCGCCCTGGTGGGGGGGCTCATCGCGTTGCCATTTGGGCTGTCCCTGCATCACCTGCTCAACGACGTGATCAGCAACTCGGCGGGCAACGACACGCCGCCTGGCGCTTACAGCGTGTTCAATCCGTTAGAGCTGTTGTTGATCCTTGTGCTCGGGGTGGGGGTGGCGGTCGCTGCGGCATTGCTGCCCGGCCGGTGGGCGGCGCGGACGAACGTGGTCGAGGTGTTGCACTCCGAATAGGCGGACAATCGCGATGCCTTATCAGCGATTGTTCAGGGGAGTGAAGGCAGATGGTGGCGAGCTACCCGGTGACTTTCGACGTCGACTATCCCGCCAGGCCGCTCAACCGGCTCACGACCGCTTTCCGCATCTTCGTGGCAATCCCGATTCTCATCGTGATCGGCACGCTGCCGACCGCGTCGCTGCACACGAGCGACAAGACGCCGATGTATCAGACCGCGATCGGCAGCGGGTTGGTATTCCTGTCGCTGGTGCTGATGATCGTGTTCCGTCAGAAGTACCCGCGCTGGTGGTTCGACTGGAACCTGAACCTCCTTCGCTTCTCGTACCGCGTCACGGCGTACCTGGCCTTGCTCGACGACCAGTACCCATCAACCGACGAGGATCAGGCCGTCCACCTCGACTTTCCGTATCCGGATGCTCATCTGCTGAACCGCTGGTTGCCCCTGGTCAAGTGGCTCCTCGCCATCCCGCACTACATCGTCCTGTTCTTTCTGGTCATTGGCGCGGTGGTGGTGGTCATCGTCGCCTGGTTCGCCATTCTGTTCACGGGCAGATATCCACGTAGCCTGTTCGACTACGTCGTCGGCGTATTTCGATGGGGCAACCGCGTCACCGGCTATGCCTTCGCGCTGGTGACCGACGAATACCCGCCTTTCCGTCTCAGGTAAGTGCCCGCTATTCGACTGCGGGCCGGCCTGATCCCTTAGCCGGCGAGTCGGCAGGCCACGCTGTGATGGCGCCTTTGGAGAGCAGGATGCGCGGGGTTCCGCTTCGCCTTGGTCGCCTGGTCCTGTGCCAGGATGGCCGCGTGCCCAGTCCGATGATCACGATCGATCAGGTACGCCGATTTGCGATGACGTTGCCGCGCACGACCGAGGCGCTGGTGCGCGGCCGCCTGAAGTTCCGCGTGGGCCGGATCGTTTACGTGGCCTTCTCGCGCGACGAGCGGGTGATGGGCTTCGGTTTTCCAAAGGAGCAGAGGGACTGGCTGGTGGGCGGCGAGCCGAACAAATTCATGCTGCCCGATCGCGGCGACATGCGCTACCACTGGGTGCTCGTGCGGCTCGACGCGATCGACGAAAAAGAGATGCGCGAGCTGGTGCTTGACGCGTGGCGGATGTGCGTACCCAAGCGGGTCGCGGCCGAGTATGTCGAAATGGTGGATCCGAGGGGATTCGAACCCCTTACCTCTTGAGTGCGATTCAAGCGCTCTCCCAATTGAGCTACGGACCCACGTGCTCGCGGAATCGAGGGGAAAGGCCAGTATAGCCCCGCCTCAATCGGCGCCTAAATCGGGAACAACCGGTCGGCGCGAGCGGATTCCTATACTCGCCAGATGTCGTTCCTCTTCAAGGGCAAGCGCGTGCCGGAAGGCGTCGACCCGGCCCGCATTCCGCCCGGCCAGACCCTCACCGCGCCCGACCGCTGGCCGCTTTTGCATTTCGGGCCCGTGCCCAAAACCGATATCGCGACCTGGGATTTCAAGGTGTTCGGAGCGGTCGACAACCCTATCGCTCTGAACTACAAAGAGCTTCGCGCTCTGCCTTCGAAGGATGTCGTCGCGGACATCCACTGCGTCACCGGGTGGAGCCGGCTCGGCGACAGCTGGACCGGTGTCCCCATTCGCGAGATCCTCGATCTCGTGAAGCCCAGGCCCGAAGCTAAGTACGTCATGGCTCACTGCGAGTACGGATACACGACCTCGGTCCCACTCGAGGCGCTGGACGCCGAGCAGAATCTCTTGTGCTACGCGTGGAACGGGCAGGATCTGACCCCCGATCACGGATGGCCGCTGCGTCTCTTCGTACCCTCGAAGTACTTCTGGAAATCGGCGAAGTGGTTGCGCGGGCTAGAGTTCATGGAGCGCAACCGGCTCGGTTTCTGGGAGCAGCGTGGATACCACGATGAAGCAGACCCCTGGAAGGAGACACGCTACTGGTAGCCACGGCATACCGGCCGGGCCGCCTCTAGTCACGTTCACATCCGATTTCGGCACCGGCTCACCGCTCGTGGCGGCGATGAAGGCAGTGGTGCTCGCGGGTTGCCCACACGCGACGCTCGTGGACGTCAGTCACGAGGTCCCGCGATTCGACGTCTTCGCCGGCGCGTTCATGCTGTTCGCCGGCACGCGACATTTCGGCGCCGGGTCCGTGCACCTGGCGGTGGTTGATCCGGGCGTCGGTAGCTCGCGCCGGCGCCTGGTGATTCGCGCCGGCGGGCGCTTCTACGTGGGTCCCGACAACGGTCTGTTCGGGATCGTCATCGATGAAGTGGGCATGCAGCAGGCAGTGGAGCTGCCGCCCGTGCCGGGAGGCGCGCCCACCTTCGAGGGGCGCGACGTGTTCGCCCCTGCTGCCGCCGCTCTCGCGTCAGGGGTCCCGCTCGAGTCGCTGGGACACCCGACGGCGCCGCCGACGATGCTCGACGACACCGGCCCGCGCGTACTCTGGACCGACGGGTTCGGCAACCTGGTGACGAACCTCAAGCCACCGGTCCGGCCGATGCGCATCCACAACCACTACATCACCGCTTCTGCGAAGACCTATGCGGACGCACGGCCGAACGAGCCGTTCGTGTACGTCGGCAGCATGGGTTACCTGGAGGTCGGCATCCGCGAGTCGCGCGCGGACAGAGTGCTCGGCGCGAGGCCGGGCATGCGGGTGGATCTGCTCTGATCTGACCCGGCCCTTTACAGGCTGGGTTGGTACATCGGAATTGTCGCGGTAGCGTTCCGCCTCGCCATGGCGCGATTTGCGTTCCTGCTGCTGACGGTTTGCCTGACGGCGTGCTCGGTCCCCCCAGCCGCGGCGCCGATCGCGAACGCAGCTCAGGTCTCACAGGCGCCGGGTGTGGGCGGGGCGCTCCCGACCTCGGGGTCGGGGCGCCCTGAGCCCGTGACTCTGTGGCAGGACGCTGCCATCTTCCGGGTGGTCGCGAGACTCATCGAATCAGCACGCACGCGAGTGATGGTCGAGATGTACGAATTGGGGCGGCGTGACCTCGTGTCCGCGCTTGGCGCCGCCCATGCGCGAGGGGTGGCGGTGCAGGTGATCACGGATCCAACGGTGAATGCAAGCCGCCGGTCAGTCGTGCTGCTCGACAAGCTGCACGTGCCGGAGCGTGTGTACCCGGTCGACGACGTCCGCCATCAGATCGACCACGTGAAGGTCCTGATCGCGGACGACGAGGCGGTCGTCGGCGGGATGAACTGGGGCGCGCACAGCAGCCGCAACCACGATTACGTTCTCGAGACTCATGTGCAGACGGAGATCGCGCGCCTGACGCGCATCTTCGTCCAGGACTGGGACCTGGCCGGAGGCCATCCGGCGCCGCTCGCAACGGCGCGGTCCGAGGTTGCCCAGACCGCTCCGGGCGAAGAGATCAGGGCCATGCTCGAGGGCGCGCTCGGCCGGGCGCGACTGCGCGTGCTGGCCGAGGTCTATACCCTGACCGATCCGGAGGTCATAGCCGGCCTCGCCGCCGCCCACCGGCGCGGCGTCCTGGTCCGAGTGCTACTCGACCCCAACCAACCGTACAACCGCCACGCGCATACGGTGTTGTCATCGAGCGGCGTCGCGGTGCGCTGGTATCCGGTCCCGAAGGGTGCGCTGCTCCACGCCAAGATCGGCCTTTTCGACGGCGAGCTGATCCTGGGTTCTGCCAACTGGACGCTGTCCGGGTTGGGCGTCAACCACGAGCTCGACATCGAAACGCAGGACCCGCACGCCGTGTCCGCGTACGGGTCCCAGTTCGAGTCCGACTGGTCGAAGTCAGGGGGAAACTAGATATCGAGCCCTAAACGACCGACTGCGAATCGTCTTCGAAGATCGTATGGGCGATCAGGTCTTCCTGCTGGATCTTCCGAAATGTGAACGAGTCGTCCTCCAGCAGGTCCGCGCCAGATGTGTACTGCCGGACCTCGCTGACGGTGGCATCCGTGAGCGTGACGCGGTAATAGTTGACGCTGCCGTCCTCTCGATTGGTCCTGAAGAAGTTGATCACCACAGACATCAGAGTCTCGTTGGTGGCGGCTGCGGTCAGGAACTGCGGCGAGGAGCCTCCCATTACGTGTGTGACGACCACCGGTTTGAACTGCCTCTTGCCGCTCGCCTGTCCGGTGGCGGAGTCGCGCGGCGAAACGATGTCGAACTGGTAGCCGGTGACCGTGATGAGACCAGCCAATCTCGCGGGGGCGTTGTCGTCCACCTTTGAACGCGCCCTGTTTGTGGCCCGTGACCTTCATGTTGATGGTCACACCGACCGCAGGCCGGCCCGCCGTTATTGTGTCGCGCCCGTCGCCAGTTTGAGCGGGGTTGGGCCCGGCGTCCGCTAGCTCTGGGGAGGAGGCCCCGACGATCCCATCGGGGGCGGTCCGGCACCAGCCGAGGGGGGCAGCGAGCCGGGCCCCGGAGGGCCGCCCGCCGACGGCATGTTGCCGAAGCTCACCTGAGGCACCGCCCGATCGCCTTCGTCGGCCTGGAAGAAGCCGAACGCCTTGAACCCGAGCGCTCCGGCGATGAGCGACGTGGGGAGGGTCTGCAGCTTGATGTTGTAGTCCCTCACGTTCCCGTTGTAGAAGCGTCGCGAGAACTCGATCTTGTCCTCGGTCGCGGTCAGCGTTTCCTGCAGGTTGGTGAAGGCGCTGATCGCCTTCAGGTCGGGATAGTTCTCCGACACCGCGAACAGGCTGCGCAAGCTCTGGCTCAGCATGTTCTCGGCGGCGCCGATCTTGGCCGGGTCGCCGGTGGCGCCCGCCGCCACGGCGTTGGCGCGGGCGTTGGTCACAGCCTCCAGGGTGCCCCGCTCGTGTCCCATGTAGCCCGAAACCGTGTTCACGAGGTTGGGGATGAGGTCGTGGCGCCGCTTGAGCTCGACGTCGATCTCCGACCACGCCTCTTGGGTCCGGTTGCGGGCCGAGATCAGCCCGTTGTAGGTGAAGACAAGCCAAAGGACGACCAGGACGACGATCGCGATGACGATCCAGGTGCCCATCAGCAAGCCATCCTACGCGTGCTCGAGCCGCCTACGCGTGGGCGCGCCGAGCCCATCGTGTCTTCTTGAGCATCTTCTTGTGCTTGTGCTTGCGCATCTTCTTGCGCCGCTTCTTGATTACCGAGCCCAAACTGCCTCCAAGGCGTGCGTCAGTTCCCGAAGGGGATCCAGGCGGCGAATCATACCGTAAGCAGCCGCCGGCACGTTCCGGCCTACACTCCACCCGATGTACTTCACCGACGCTCACGAGGAGCTACGGCTTCACATCCGAAAGTTCCTCACCACGGAGGTCCAGCCCCACCTCGAGGAGTGGGAGGAGAAGACCTTCCCGGACTCCATCTTCAAGCGCTTCGGAGAGCTCGGCTTCCTGGGCCTGCGGTACCCGCCCGAGTACGGCGGCCAGGGCGGTGACTACTTTTCTGCCGTCGTCCTGTCCGAGGAGATGGCAAGGGCCGGCCTCGGCGGGCTCGGCATGGCGGTCGACGTCCAGACCGAGATGGCGACGCCGCCGGTCTTCAAGTTCGGGACCGAAGAGCAGAAGCGCAAATGGCTGGTCCCGGCCATCCGCGGCGAGCACATCGCGGCTCTCGCGATCACCGAGCCGGACGCCGGCAGCGATGTCGCCGGGATCACAACCACGGCCAGGCGCGACGGCGACCACTTCGTCGTCAACGGCCGGAAGATCTTCATCACCAGCGGCGCCCGCTGCCATTGGGCGTTGGTCGTCACCAAGACCGACCGCGAGCGCGGCCACAAGGGCTACAACCTGTTCGTTATCGAGAAGGGCACGCCCGGTTTCCAGGTCACGCGCACGCTGAAAAAGCTCGGAATGCACTCGTCGGACACGGCGGAGCTGCTGTTCGAGGACTGCCGCGTCCCGGTCGGCAACCTGATCGGTGAGGAGGGGGACGGCTTCAAAAACCTGATGTGGGAGCTCCAGGGGGAGCGAATGATCGCCGCCGCCGGCGCCATCGCGGGCGCGACCCGCACCTTCGAGTACACGATGAACTATGCCCAGAATCGACAGGCCTTCGGCCACCCGATCTCGGAGTTCCAGGTCATCAAGCACCGGCTCGTCGACATGGGCACCAAGATCGCGGCGGTCCAGGCGTTCGTCTACCAGACCGCCGCGCAGTGGGACAAAGGCGAGTACCCGGTGCGGGAAATCTCCCAGGCCAAGCTGCTCGCCACGCAGGTCGCCGTTGAGGTCGCCGACGACGCGATCCAGATCCTCGGCGGGCACGGGTACATGCACGAGTTTCCCGTCGAGAGGGCATGGCGCAACGCGCGTCTGGGGCGCATCGGCGCCGGCTCCGACGAGATCATGAAGGAGATCATCGCCAAGACGTACGGCCTTTGATGGCGGGGGCCGTTCTGTTCGCGGGGTGCAAGCCGGAGGTCGCCGGGGGTCCTGACGGAAGGATCATCGGCGTCGGGGCGCGGGCGCGCGAGGCGGCGGGTCGCGGCGCCGAGGTGGTCCGGCTGCGCGGAACCACATGGCCCGGCCTCATCGACGCGCATATCCACCTCGAGGGGCTGGCCGAACGCCACCTCACCCTCGACCTCACCGGCGCCCGCAGCCTCGAAGACGCCCTCGCGCGCGTACGGCAATGGGCCGCGCGGCTTCCAACGGATGCCTGGGTGGTCGGGTCCGGCTGGTACAACGACCAATGGCCCGACCCCGCGTTTCCGTCGCGCGAGCAGCTGGACGAGGCGGCGGGCGGCCGCGCTGCGTACCTGCGCCGCAAGGACGGCCACTCGGCCTGGGTGTCGTCGGCGGCCCTGAAGCAGGCGGGAATCGAACGGGGCACTGACGACCCGCCTGGGGGCGTCATCGACCGCGACGACCAAGGGGAGCCTTCAGGGATCCTTCGTGAAACGGCGATGGAGCTCGCCGCCGCGATCGTGCCGCGCGCAACCGACAGCGACCTCGATGCCGCGATGGCGCGTGCGCTGGCGGCAATCGCGCGCCTGGGCCTCACGTCCGTGCACTCCATGGACAGCGCGAGCGGCTTCGGGTCGTTCCAGCGCCTCCACGCTCGGGGCAAGCTGCCCCTGAGGATCACCTACAACCTTCCCCTCGCCGACCTTCACCACGCCGAGCGGATCGGCGTGCGCTCGGGCTGGGGCGACCCGTGGCTGCGGATCTGGGGCGTGAAGGCTTTCCTCGACGGCTCATTGGGCAGTCGCACCGCCGAGATGCTCGACGGCTCGGGCACAGTGCGACTCCAGCAGAAAAACCTGCTCGAGATGGTCGAGCGGTGCGCGCGAGCCCAGCTGAACGTCTGCTTGCACGCAATCGGGGACGGCGCTGTCCGCAGGGCTCTCGACGCGCTGGCCCCACATCGCAACGCATGGCGTTTCTGGCGGCCGCGCATCGAGCACGCTCAGTGCGTCGACCCCAAGGACCTGCGGCGCTTCGCGCGTGCAGGCGCGATCGCTTCGATGCAGCCGATCCACGCCGTCGCCGACCGCGAGCTCGCCGATGAGTACTGGCCCACGGTGAGCAAGCACGCGTACGCGTGGGGTGCTCTGGAGCGGGCAGGTGCCAGGCTGGTGTTCGGTTCGGATGCGCCGGTCGAGACCGCCGACCCGTTGCTCGGCATCGATGCGGCGGCCGGGTGGAGGCGCCGCGCGAAATGGCACCCCGACCTCGCCGTGTCACGCGTGTCGGCGCTGCGCGCGTACACATCGGACGCGGCCTACGCAGTGGGAGTGGAGCGCGACCTGGGCTCGTTGCGCGAGGGCATGTTGTGCGATTTGACTGTGGTCGACGACGGCCGTGTGGTGGCGACCGTGGTGGGTGGCCGAGTCAGCTGGCTGAGAAAGCCTTCTGAAGCGTCGCCGCGGTCTGCAGCAGGTGCTCGTTGACAACCTTGACCTCGGCCAGCACCGGCATGAAGTTCGTATCGCCGTTCCACCGCGGCACTACGTGAAAGTGCACGTGGTCTGGAATCCCGGCGCCGGCGGCGCGGCCGGTGTTGGCGCCGATGTTGAACCCCTGCGGATCGAGGCTGGCACGGAGCACGACGATCGTTCGCTTGAGGGCGCGCATGAGGTCGGCGGTCTGGCCGTCATCGAGGTTCTCGACCTCTCCCTGATGCGCGGCTGGGGCGACCATCACGTGGCCGGCGTTGTACGGGAACTTGTTCAGCATCACGATCGCGCCTTGAGGTCGCCAGACCACCAACTCGGCATCCGGGTCGTCGGGATTCTCGATGACGCGGCAGAACAGGCACCCCGGCCGCTGCTCGCCGGTGATGTACTCCATGCGCCACGGCGCCCACAGTCGCTCCATTGATCTACGTCTTCTTTCTATTGCTGGTGACCGCGGTCTGGGGCTGGACATTCGTCCTGGTCAAGGACGCGATCACACAGTACCCGAATTATGGGTGGGAGTCGTCGCCGGCACGGTGCTCGCCGGCGGCTACCTGTTCCAGACGGTCGGCCAGACGACGACCAGCCCGGGCAACGCCGGGCTCATCACCGGCCTCTTCGTCGTGTTCACGCCCCTGATCGACCGGCTCTTCGGGGTTTCGGTGCATCGACGGACCGCGATCGCGGTCGTCCTCGCGCTCGTCGGAACTCTCATGCTCGCGGGCGGCGGGGCCGGCATTGGACTGGGCGACTTCCTCGTCATGGTTTGTGCCGTCCTCTACGCGCTGCACATCGTGCTTCTCAGCCAGTGGTCGCCGGGCCTGCGCGCCGCGCCGCTCGCGATGGTGCAGATGGCGACGTGCGCGGTCCTGTTCAGCATCGGCGGCACCCCGTCGCTGACCCATCTCCCATCAGGGCAGGTCTGGTTCGCCATCGTGATCACGGGCGTGTTCGCGTCGGCGGTTGCCTTCTACATCCAGACCTGGGCGCAGGCGCACCTCGACGCGAGCCGCACCGCGCTCATCCTCGCCACCGAGCCTGCCTGGGCGTTGGCCGCATCGATCCTGCTGGCGGGCCAGCGGCTGAACGCGCTGCAGGCGGCAGGCGCAGCGCTGGTGCTCGGGGCGATCGTCGGCCACGAGCTCGGCCCTCTGATCGGACGCCGGCAAAGAGAAAATAGAATTGAAGGTTCACATGAGCATCGCCCCGCGTAACCGGTACGTACCCCAGGAGATAGAGCCCAAGTGGCAGCAGATCTGGGCCGAGCGCGGGGTGATGAAGGCGTCGGACAAGTCGCCCAAGCCCAAGTACTACGACCTCGTGATGTACCCATATCCGTCGGGCGACATGACGGTGGGTCATGCGCGCAACTATGTGATGGGCGATGTCCTGGCGCGCATGAAGCGCATGCAGGGCTTCGAGGTGCTGCATCCGTTCGGATGGGACGCGTTTGGCCTGCCCGCAGAAAACGCAGCGATGAAGCGTGGCGGCGTTCACCCTCAGGATTGGACGCTTGCGAACATTGTGAAGTTCACGCGCGAGCTCAAGATGCTGGGGATCCTCTACGACTGGGACCGCGAGGTCACCAGCTGCATGCCCGACTACTACCGGTGGACGCAGTGGCTGTTCCTGCTCTTCTACGAGCGCGGCCTTGCCTATCGCGCCATGTCGCCGGTCAATTGGTGCCCCGTGGACAAGACCGTGCTGGCCAACGAGCAGGTCATCAACGGGCGCTGCTGGCGGCATCCCGACGTGGAGGTCGAGAAGCGCGACCTGGAACAGTGGTTCTTCAAGATCACCGACTACGCGGAGCGCCTGTTGAACGATATGCAGCTGCTCGACAGGTGGCCGCAAAAGGTGCGCGTGATGCAGACCAACTGGATCGGCCGGAGCGAGGGCGCGGAGGTCGATTTCGCCGTGGCCGGGCACGAGGGGGAGTCGATCCGCATCTTCACGACGCGACCCGACACCCTGTTCGGGGCGACGTTCATGGTGCTTGCGCCCGAGCATCCGCTGGTGGAGAGGGTCACGACCGACGCCAATCGTGCCCGCATGCGCGAGTACGTTGCCAAGGCGCGCAAGGCGAGCGAGATCGACCGCCTGTCGACCGAGCGTGAGAAGACAGGGGTCCCGACCGGGGGGTTCGCCATCAACCCGCTCAACCGAGAGAAGATCCCCATCTGGGTCGCCGAATACGTGCTCATGACGTACGGCACGGGGGCGATCATGGCCGTGCCTGCACACGACGAGCGCGACTTCGACTTCGCGAGGAAGTACAACCTGCCCGTCCGCGAGGTCATCGCGCCCACCGGCGGCGCCGGCGACGATTTGAGTGTCGCGTACGTCGGACCGGGCGTGATGGTCAACAGCGGCCAGTTCGACGGCCTCGACAGCAAGACAGGGTTCGACCGCATCTGCGAGTGGCTCGAAGAGAAGGGCGTGGGCAAGCGCACGGTCAAGTACCGCCTTCGAGACTGGCTCGTTTCGCGACAGCGCTACTGGGGCGCCCCGATTCCAGTCGTGTACTGCGAGGTCGACGGCATCGTGCCCGTGCCCAAGGACAAGCTGCCGGTGCTCCTGCCCGAGGAGTACAAACCGCTTGCGGAAAATCCCAAGTTCTGGCGCACGACGTGCCCCAAATGCGGGCGCGAGGCGCGGCGCGAGACCGACACGATGGACACGTTCGTCGACTCGTCCTGGTACTTCCTGCGCTACGCGAGCCCTCACGATGAGAAGGAGCCGTTTGACTCCGAGCTGGCCAACCACTGGATGCCGGTCGACCAATACACGGGCGGGGTCGAGCACGCGATCCTGCACCTGCTCTACTCGCGGTTCTTCACCAAGGTGTTGTTCGACGCCGGGATGCTCGAAGTTTCGGAGCCGTTTCTGCGGCTCTTCAACCAGGGCATGGTCAAGCGCTTCGGACAGGTGATGTCGAAGTCCGCCGGCAACGGGGTGTCACCAGACGAGCTCGTGGAGAAGCAGGGCGCCGACGCCGGGCGGATCTACGAGCTGTTCATCGGTCCTCCGGAAGAGGACGTCGAGTGGAACGACGCCGGCCTGAACGGGGTCGTGAAGTTCCTACACCGCGTGTGGCGGTTGGTGCTGGAGCCGGAGTCCATCGAGGTGTCGGGCGCTTCGCAGGCTGCGGCCGATCCGGCTGTGCTGCGCCGCAAGGTTGCGCAGACCGTCAGAAATGTCACCGACGATTACGATGGCCTCCGCTTCAACACGGCGGTCGCGTATCTGATGGAGCTCGCCAACGCGATGCAGGATTACCTGCAGGGCGGCGGAGCGCGCGATGCGGTTTGGGATTCCGCCGTGCACACGCTGGTCAAGCTGCTGAACCCGATCGGTCCACATGTCAGCGAGGAGATGTGGGAGCGGTTGGGGGAGGGCGGACCCGAGCGCGGCCTGCTCGCGGACGCGTCGTGGCCCGAGTTCGACGCCGCGGCCGCGGCCGAGCCACAGGTGACGCTCGTGGTTCAGGTCGCGGGGAAGGTGAGGGACCGGCTCTCGGCGGCGACCGGGCTGTCCGAGGAAAGGGCGCTCGCCCTGGCGCTCGCGAGCGAGAAGGTCCGCGCGGCGCTCAACGGCGGCCGCCCGTCCAAGGTCATTTACGTCCCGGACAAGCTCATCAACCTGGTCCCCTGAAGCAGCCTTAACAGGCTGGGTTGCGGGCGTCGCCGGGGTCCGCACTACGCTGCCGGCACCCCCTCGGGTGGGTGGGGGTTTGTGGATGGTTCCTTATCGTCCGGAACGCGAATCGCTGAGTCAGAACTGACCGGAACGCGAATCCCTGAGTCGACGAGGTAGTCCGCAACCACGTTGGAACCCGCCTGGACGGTCACCGCGGGCGGGCCGCTGATGATTCGCATGTAGCTGGCCAGGCTCACCTTCCACGTCCCGGCGGCGAGCTCGACCGAGTAGGCGCCGTTCGAACCGGTCTTGGTGCCGACCGTGGTGCCGTTGCCGGTGAAATCGATCTCCAAACCGCCCACCGGCCGCCCTGTGCACGGTGGCTGGTTAGCCGGCTGGATGGGCGCGCACGGAACCGCCATCACGTGGCCGCTCACCGTGCCGCTTGCAGACGGGGACTCGCTCGGAAATCGATAGGCGCCGCATGCCGCAGTCGCGACCATCAGGAGCAAAAGCAGTGGAGCTCGCATTTGCAGACCCAACGTTCAAGGCCCTCCAGAGGTCACGACTCGATGGTAAGAGCGTTCCGCATACTCTTTACGGCCCGCAGGGCCCTGCTGTTCGCCCCTGGGCCCCATTCGCAGCCAGGCAACCTTTCCGGGGTGGCCAAGAGGTAAGGCAGAGGACTTTGGATCCTCGACCGAAGGTTCGAATCCTTCCCCCGGAACCAGCCGTTTGCCGAGGCCCTTAACAGGCTGGGTATTCGACTTCCCGCCCGCGTCCTAGCCTCGCGGCATGCGCAGCCAAATCAGCTTGATTCCTGGTTGGAAGCCGCTGCTGGCCCTGACGGTCCCAGTCCTGCTTGGAATCGGCGCGGTGGCAGCAGCCTACCTCTATACCTCGGCGACCACGCACCTCGGCCCCGTGACCGCCGTGAACGCCGCCGCCGGCAACCTTGACGTCCCGGCGCCGGCCGGCCTTCTGGTCCACGTGGTGGGTGCGGTCGAACACCCCGGTCTGTACCGAATGAAGCGCGGGGATCGCGTCTACGACGCCATCGCCTCTGCAGGCGGGCTCTCCGTGGAAGCTGACATCACCCGCCTTCCCAACCTCGCCGGCCGCCTCAAAGATGGCGAGCAGATCAAGGTCCCGTTCGCGAAAGGCTCCGCCGGGACCACTGTCGTCGTCCGTGCCAACCTCAACACCGCCACGCTCGAGGAGCTCGAGGTCGTCCCCGGCTTTACCAGCGCCTTCGCGCAGACCGTCATCGACTACCGCACAAACTTCGGCGGATTTCAAAACACCCGCGAGCTCGTCGAGATCCTGGGCATGAGCGAAGCCGACTTCGTGGTCGCGCGCCGCTACCTCACGCTATGAACGAGTCTCGCGGCGGCCGCGACCTGCGCTCGCTCGCGCGGGTCCCGCTCCTGGTGATCGCGGTTTCATGGTCGATCGCGATCGCTGTCGCGGTGGTGATCGCGCCGTCGCAATCGTGGCTCGGCGCGGTCGCGGTTGCGCTCGCCATTCCATGCCTGGCCCTGGCGATTGCGATCCGACCCGCCGTGCTCGCGCTTGCCCTGATGGCGGCGCTCCTCGGCATCGGTCGGGCGGAGCTTCCCGCGTTCGATGCCGGCGCCGCGACCCGCGCGGTTGTGCTCGCGGGCCAGACCGCGACCATCATCGGACGAGTCGCAGACGACAGCCGGGCGGCGGCAGGAGGCTCGGAAATTCTCGTCGAGCCCGAACTCATTCTTGCCGGCGGCTCGCAGATCGCCGGCGTAGGCAACGTGATGGTCAGGTGGCGAGGGCCGGCGGAGGCCGGCTTCGGCGATCGAGTGATCGCCACCGGCAAGCTCGCATTGCCGCGCGACCTGCCCTCTTTCGATCGCCGCGCATACCTGGCGCAGCGCCACGCGTATCTCGAGCTGGATGCGACCGGCATCAACGTGACCAATCCCGCGTCTGGAATTGCGGCGCTGCCGTCGTGGCTGCGAGCTCGCTACATCGCCGCCCTCATCGCCGCGCTCCCGGCGCCACATGCTGCCGTCCTCCTGGGCTTGGTGCTTGGCATCCGGCAGGGAATCCCACCTACCCTCCAGCAAGCGCTAATCGCGACCGGGCTCGTTCACCTGCTGGTCCTCAGTGGACTCAAGGTCGCTGTGTTCGCTCGCATCGTCCAGGGGGCCCTGCGGCCCCTGCTTCGCGCACACGCGACCTGGCCCGCCCTGTGTCTCATCGGTCTCTATGCACTTGCCGGTGGCGCCACCCCCGCGGCGATCCGGGCCGCCGTGATGGGAGGCATAGCCATCGTCGCCGCCAACCTCGGTCGCCCATCCCACGTGTGGACGTCGCTCGCGACCACTGCGGCGGCCATGCTCGCCTGGCGGCCAGACCTCGCATGGGATGTTGGTTTCCAACTCTCGTTCGCGGGCACGACCGCGATCATCCTGCTCACACCCTGCATCGAGCAGCGCCTCCCCTGGCTTCCGCACTTCTTCCGAGAGCCGTTCGCAGTCACATGCGCCGCGCTGGTGGGAACCCTTCCGATGATGGCCACCGATTTCCACCTGCTCTCACCAGTGGCGCCCATCGCGAACGCCCTGGTGCTGCCGATCCTGCCGGCGATCGTCGCCGCCGGTCTCGCCCTGGGGCCGCTCTCATTCTTTCCCGAGCTGGCCCGCGTCGCAGCGCTACCGGTGGCCGGCCTCCTCGCCTACATCGAACAGCTGTCCTACCTGCTGGCGAAGCTGCCCGCGGCTGCCGTCCCGGTCGTCCGATTCCCGCCCTGGGCGGGCCTCGCCTACTACGCCAGCCTGGGTGCCATCATCGCCGGCGGCCAGATGCGCGCCCGTCGCTCCGTCGCGTTGGCCGGCGCGGTCGTGGCCCCCGCGCTGATCGCCGGCACCGCGCTCTGCATGTGGGCGTACTCGCCGTCACAGGTCAGCGTGCTGGCCGTCGGCACCGGACAGGCTGTCCTGTTTCGAAGCCAGCAGGGGGCCATCCTCATCGACGCCGGGCCGAGTCCCGCCCGGCTCAGCGACGAGCTCGGACAGATCCTTCCGCCGTGGCAAGCGAGATTGGACCTGGTGGCCATCACCGCGCCGGGTCTGGGCCATATCGCCGGTTTCGCGGGCCTGAACCGGCCCGCGGGGACGGTGCTCATCCCCGACGCTCAGCTCACGGGCTCGGCCTGGCGGACCGCGGCCTACGAAGCCGTCGCGCGCGGCGCCCGCGTCGTGCGTGCGCGCGCCGGAGACCTGCTCGAGGTAGCCGGCTTCAGGCTCGAGGTGGTCTCGCCAGAGCCGGGCGCTCCTGGAGACCAGGTCGGCGCCGCGTACCTTGGCCTGCGAGTGGTCGCCCGGTCGGGCCGCAGCTTCTGCGACCTGAGCGACCTCGACATCGACGCTCAAACCGTCGCCACCGGCCGCCTTGCCGGTTGGTGCACATATCTGCTCCTGCCCGCCGGCGGCCGCAGTCGCCTCTCGCCGGATCTGGAGCGCGCGACCTCGCACGCCCAGTTGATCGCCTCGCTCGCGTCCGGGACGCTCGCGCGCGATATTCCTAAGACAGTTCTGCGTACAGACCAGGAGGGCACCATCACGCTTCCCATGTGACACACGCAGGCCGCGGTTACGATCGCAGCAGCACAGTCATGGCGAACCCCAAAAACAGCGCGGCGATTCTGTTGCTACACGGTGAGGAGCGCTTCCTTGTCGAAGAGAAGGCAAGGACAACGCTGCAGGCCTGGCGGTCGGAGCTCGTCTCCGACTTTGGCTTCGACCGCGTCGAAGGCCAGGGCCTCACCGTCGCGCGCCTCCAGGATTCCGTGCTGCAGGCGCCGTTCCTCGATCCTTATCGAGTCGTCGCCGCGACCATGGTGCCCGCCGCGCGCGCTGAGGCCCTCGCGCCGGCACTGGCTGAGGTCCCGGCCACCACACGTGTCCTGTTCACGATCGCCGGCCGGCTCGGCGCGGGCAACCGGCTCGCGAAGGCTGTGACCGCCGCCGGCGGCACTGTCGAAGAGATGGTGCACCTCAAGGGCAGGGCGCTCAGCGAATGGGCCGCCAGACGAGCGAACGATCATGGTCTGACGGCCGCGATGGCAGCACAGGTCGTGCGTGTGACGCCGCCCGACCTCACGATCATCGACTCCGAGCTGGCCAAGCTCGCCGCATATAAGGCGTCGGGCTCGAAGCTGACGGGCGAGGTCGTCACCGAGCTGCTCGCGGGCGGACGCGAGGACGAGATCTTCAAGCTCACCGACAACTTGCTGCCGCACCCGACCCCGGAGGCCCTCAACATCGCTCGCGGGCTTTCGCGGGGTGGGATGCAGCCGACCTCGATCGCGTACCGAATGGCGCGGCATGTCGCACTCGTTCTGGCGGTGCGCGCCCGCCAGGATCGGGGTGAGTCGCTGTCCGACGTCAAGGCGCAGATGAGCGAGCACCCCTTCGTGCTGCAGAAGGCGTTCGAGACCGCCCGCGATTCAGATCCCGCCAGTCTCGAGGCGGCGCTGCGGGCGATCCGCGACTACGAGTGGGAGGTGAAGTCTGGACAGATCGACCCGGAGCTAGGGCTCGACGTGCTCCTGGCCCGAATGTAGCGTCGGGCTACTTCGAGCCGGGCTTCCTCGCGGCTGGCTTCTTGTCGGGGCCTTGCCCTTGCCGGCTACAGCCGCGGCGCCACCCTTGCCGGGCGCCGCGCCCTTCTTCGACTTGCCGCCCGCGCCCGCGGCCACTCCGGTGGCAGGCACCCCGCCCAGCTTCACAAGCTGACGGGTCAGGCGGGCCTTCCGGCGCGCGGCGTTGTTGCGGTGCAGGATGCCCTTGGATGCGGCGCGATCGAGCGCGCGTATGGCTTCGAGGGCGATGGCGTAGCGGTCCGACTCCGCCACGGGGCCGCCCGTAAGCGAGCGGCGGGCTTTGACGATCTTCGTCTTGACCTCGGAGCGCACCGCCCGATTCCGCAGCGTCCGGCGCACGCTCGCGCGCGCCTGCTTCTTGGCGGACGCGGTTCGCTTAGCCACGTTTCGATTCCAGGTGGGAGAAGAGCACGAAGCTAGGATTATAGAGGCCAGTGGAGTTCGAGCTCAGCGGGAAGCGCCCTACAGTGCATCCCGACGCATACATCGCGCCGACTGCAGTCCTCATCGGTGACGTCGAGGTCGGCGCCGGCGCGAGCGTTTGGTTCGGTGCCGTACTGCGCGGCGACGAGGCCGCCATCAAGGTCGGCGAAGGCGCCAACATCCAGGACAACGTGGTCGTGCACTGCGCGCATGACCTTCCCACGCTGATCGAGCGCAACGCGAGTGTCGGCCATTCCGCGCTGCTGGAGGGCTGCGTCGTCGAGCAAGGGGCGCTCGTGGGAATGGGCGCGACCATGCTCCAGCGCAGCCGGCTCGGGGCGGGCTCGATGCTGGCGGCGGGGGCGGTGCTCGGTGAAGGTAAGTCGGTGCCTGCCGGCCATCTGGCGGCAGGCGTGCCGGCCACGGTGCGGAAGCCATTGGACGGATCGTCGTCGAGCTGGGTGGGCACTGCCGCAAAGCACTATCAGGATCGCGCCGCCAGGTACCGAGCGAACCTTCGACCCAGCCGCAGTTGAAAGTCGCGCTGCCCGCGCGCGCCAAGCTCAACCTGGACCTCAAAGTCATCGGGCGGCGCGGCGATGGATTCCACGACATCCAGACGCATATGCAATCGGTCGCTCTGCACGACCTCCTCGAGGCGACGCCCTCCAGGCGCACCTCGTTCGTGGCGGACGGCTTTGCGGTCCCCGCGGCCGCCGACAACATTGTCCTCAAGGCTCTCGCGGCGATCGAAGCCGCGGTGGGTCGCGAGCTGCCCACCGACTTCCATCTGCACAAGCGCATCCCGCCGGGCGCCGGCCTCGGGGGAGCCAGCTCTGACGCGGCCGCTGCGTTGAGGGCGTTGAAATTGATTCATGGAGTGGATGTGAACCTGGTCGAAATCGCCCGCAACCTCGGCGCCGACGTGCCATTTTTTCTCGCTGGCGGATGCGCTCTGGCCGAGGGGATCGGCGAGCACCTCAAGCCGCTGCCCACCGAGCCCGCCTGGTACGCGATCGCCTGGCCGGGTATCGAACTCTCGACCGCAAGCGTTTACGGTGCGTGGGACGAGACGAGAGGCGGGCCCCCCAACGAGCTGCGGCGCGCTGCCGAGCGTGCCGACGGCCGCGTGAAAGATTTCGCGCAGGGGCTTGGTGGTGATTGGCAAATGACCGGCAGCGGCTCGGCCTTCTTCAGGCGCTTCGCCGGTCGGGACGAAGGGCTGGAAGCGATCGAATCGCTCGATTGCTGGACCACGGTCACGCGCAGCGTCGGGGCGTGGGCCTGATGCGGCGTACTGCGGCGGTCTGGGCCGGCAAGGCCACGGGGGCGCTCTCCAGGATCAGCCGCCTCGGCGGTGGCACGACGCTGCCCGGAGATGTGGCCCGCGCCATCGACCCAGATGTTCTGCGCAAGCTGTCGCGCGACCTCAAACAGGGCGCCATCGTCATCACCGGCACGAACGGCAAGACCACGACCGCACGCCTGATCACCTGGCTCCTCGAAGGCGCGGGTTACAGCGTGGTCTCCAATCGCGCCGGCGCCAACCTCATCTTCGGCGCTACAGCAGCCGCGCTGGAGAGGGCAGGCGTCAACGGAAAACTGAAAGTTGATTGGGGCGTCTTCGAGATCGACGAAGCCAGCCTCGAGCGCGCGGTCGACGAGATCCAGCCGCGCGCGTCGATCGTCCTCAATCTCTTTCGCGACCAGCTCGACCGGTACGGCGAGCTCGAGACGATTGCGAAGAGGATCGAGGTGGCGCTCAAACGCCTTCCCGACGACAGCCGAGCTGTCCTCAACGCGGACGATCCTCGCGTCGCCGAGATCGGCATGAGCCTCGAGCGGCCGCCGCTCTGGTTCGGGCTCGACGACCCCTCGGTCGCCATGCACGACCTGCCCCACGCCGCTGACGCCAGGACGTGCCCGCGCTGCGGCGCAAGCCTCTTGTTCGACGCCGTCTATGTGGGCCACGACGGCGTGTATCGCTGTCCCAATGGAGATTTCGCCCGGCCCGCGCCGGACCTGGCCGCGACGCACATAGACCTCAACGGATTCGAAAGCCTGGCGATGGGCGTCAGCGGCGTGCGCATCGAGCTGCCGCTGGGCGGCCTGTACAACTGCTACAACGCGCTTGCCGCATTCGCCGCCGGCGGCGCCCTCGGGCTTGACCCGGCGTTCATCGGCGACCGTTTCCGCACATTTCGCGCCGCCTTCGGCCGGCAGGAGCGCCTCGAGGCCCAGGGGCGCGCGCTCAACCTCGTCCTCTCGAAGAACCCGGCCGGATTCAATGAGACCTTGCGGACGGCCGTCGACCTCGCAGGCGGCAAGAACTTCCTGATCGGCTTGAACGACCGACGAGCCGATGGCACGGACGTTTCGTGGATCTGGGACGTCGATTTCGAGCGCTTGCGCGGCCGCGCGCAGGTGGTGGTGCCCGCCGGCAACCGGGCCCACGACCTGGCCGTGCGGCTCAAGTACGCAGGCGTGCCGGCGGCCCCGCCCGAGCCCGATCCGGCCGCGGCACTCGACGCGCTGATCAAAGCGACGCCCGAAGGCGAGACCGCGCACCTGCTCTGCACCTACACAGCGATGCTCGACATCCGCTCCGAACTCGTCCGGCGCGGTTGGGCGAAACCGTACTGGGAGACGTAAGCAGGTGACCAAGACGAGGTTCACCGTCGGTTGGCTTTACCCCGACCTCATGAACATCTACGGCGATCGGGGCAACATCCTCACCTTGCTCAAGCGCGCCGAATGGCGCGACTACGATGCGCGCCTCATCGAGCTCGGGCGTGGCACCACTGGGGGCATGGAAGACGTCGATGTCTTCTTCTTCGGCGGCGGCCAGGATCGCGAGCAGGCGCTCGTGTACGACGACCTCCTCGAGACGAAGCAGGCTCCACTCGAGCGCTCGGTATCCGCCGGTGCGAGCGTGCTCGCCGTGTGCGGCGGCTACCAGCTGCTCGGCCACTACTACCAGACCGCCGATGGCGAGCGGTTCCCTGGCATCGGCCTGATCGACGTGCGCACCGAGGCCGGCAAGCGGCGCTTCATCGGCGACGTGGTCGTGGACGCCGACCTGCCCGACCTCCAGCCGGCGACACTCGTCGGCTTCGAGAATCACAGCGGCCGCACCTACCTCGGGCCGAAGGCCAAGCCCCTCGGACGCGTGCGCATGGGCTTCGGCAACAACGGCGAGGACCACACCGAAGGCTGCTTGCAGGGAGGCATCTTGGGCACCTACCTTCACGGCTCGCTGCTGCCGAAGAACCCGCACCTGGCCGACCACCTGGTCAGGAGCGCCCTCGCGCGGCGTGGTGTCACGGAGCTCGCGCCGCTGGACGATGCCGCCGAAATCGCCGCGCACGAAAGGATCCTCGCCCGGGCGCGCGGATAGCGTCGCCTTGCGGATAACCCGACGTCGATCGCGGCCGCGCAGCGAGCTCCGCGCGAATGGTGTCCAGCACGTCCTGGAGGCGCTCGGCGACGTCCACTGGCGTGAACCGCACGACGTGAAAGCCTCGAGACTCGAGCCAAACCGCGCGGGCGGCGTCGCTTGACGGTGACCGATCGAACATCGCGCCGCCGATCTCGACCACCAGGCGCGCCGACAGGCATGCGAAATCAACGATGTATGGGCCGACCAGCGCCTTCCGGCGGAACTTGAAACCATCGAGCTGCTGGTTGCGCAAGCACGACCACAGATCCCACTCGACGCCGCTCATCGTGCGGCGGAGATATCGGGCGAGCTCGACTCGGGTCAGCGGCACTGCACGCGGCAGCATCCGCAATCGAGCCGAGAAGAAAAACCCCGCCTGTTAAGAGGTCTAGCGGCGCTTCGGAGGAGTCTTCACGATGCGACGCGCGGTACGAACGGCCGGCCGCGCGCCCGCCTTGCTCGCCCCGTTCGACCTGTTCGCCACCGCCGGCTCGGGCGCTGCTTTTTTCACCACCGCCGGCTTCGCGCCATCCCGCCCAGGCGTCAACGCCTCGCGCAGCACCTGGTCGATCGACTCCACCAGCACCAGCTGCATCTCTTTGCGCAAATCAGCCGGGATGTCGTCCAGGTCCGCCTCGTTGTGGGAAGGCAGCAGCACCCGCCGGATGCCCGCGCGATGCGCGCCCAACACCTTCTCCTTCACCCCGCCGATCGGCAGCACCTTACCGCGCAGTGTGATCTCGCCCGTCATCGCCACGTCGTCGCGCGCGGGACGGCCGGTCAGGATCGAGGCCATCGCGGTCAACACGGTTACGCCAGCAGACGGGCCCTCCTTCGGCTGCGCGCCCGCGGGCACGTGCACATGGATGTCGTTCTTCTCGAACAGTGAAGGATCGATGCCCAGAACCGCCGCGCGGTCCTTGAGGTAGGACAGCGCCGCCGACGCCGACTCCTTCATGACTTCCCCGAGCTGTCCGGTCAGCCGCAGCTCGCCCTTGCCCGGGGTCAACGCCGCCTCCACGAACACGATCTCGCCCCCGGTGGGCGTCCACACGAGTCCCGTAGCCACACCGGGACGGTCGATCCGCTCGCGGACGTCGTCATGGAACCGGCGCTTGCCCAAGGCGGCGCGCACCCGTTTCACGTCCACCGCCTTGCGCGGCCGCTTGCCCACAGCGATCTCCGCCACCGCGCGCCGCATCACCGACGCGATCTCGCGCTCGAGGTTGCGCACGCCGGCCTCTCGCGTGTACTGACGGATGATCAGCCGGATGGCGTCCTCGGCCATCCCAACCTCTCCAACGCGCAATCCGTGCGCGGCGAGCTGCTTCGGCACCAGGAACCGTTCCGCGATCTGGACCTTCTCCTCCTCGGTGTAACCCGAGAGATGAAGCACCTCCATCCGGTCGCGCAGGGCGGCGGGAATTGTCTCCAGCGAGTTCGCGGTCGTGATGAACATGACCTTCGACAGGTCGAAGGGCACGTCGAGGTAGTTGTCGCGAAAGTCCTTGTTCTGCTCGGGGTCGAGCACCTCGAGCAACGCGGAGGACGGATCGCCCCGCCAGTCCGAGCCGATCTTGTCGACCTCGTCCAGCATGAACACCGGGTCGTTCGACTCGGCGCGGCGGATCGCCTGCAGGATGCGACCGGGCATCGCGCCGATGTAGGTACGCCGGTGGCCGCGAATCTCGGCCTCGTCGTGAACGCCGCCCAAAGAAGCCCGCGCGAACTTGCGTCCCATGGCGCGCGCGATGGAGTGGCCGAGCGAAGTCTTGCCGACTCCAGGCGGACCGACGAAGCAAAGGATCGGCTCGCGGCCGCGCTCGGTCAGCCCTCGCACCTGCTTCAGACGCCGCACCGCGAGATGCTCGACGATGCGCTGCTTCACCTTGTCGAGGTCGTAGTGATCGGCGTCGAGGATCTGGCGCGCCTTGGCGACGTCCACCTCGCCGCCGGTCGAGGTGTTCCACGGCAGGGAGACGATCAGCTCCAGATAGGTGCGGATCACCGACGACTCCGGCGAGGCTGATGGAATCCGCTCCAGGCGTGCGAGCTCGCGGTCGGCCTCGCGCTTGGCCTCCGGCGTCAGCCCTGCCTTCTCGATCCGCTCGCGCAGCTCGGCGAGCTCTCCATGCTCGCTGTCCAGCTCGCCCAGCTCGCGCTGGATCGCCTTCAGCTGCTCGCGCAGAAAGTACTCGCGCTGCGCCTTGCCCATCTGCTCCTCGGCCTGCGACTGAATCTTTCGTCCCAGCTCCAGGACCTCTAGCTCGTGGGCGAGGTGTCCCAGCAGGCGCTCGAGCTTCTGCTGGACCGAGTCCATCTCGAGGATCTCCTGCCGCTGCTCGGTCGTGAGCCGGATGTGGTTGGCGATGTAGTAGGCGAGGTGCAGCGGGTCGTCGATCGCGCCGGCGGCGCTCGCCAGCTCCGCGGGCAGTTGCGGCGACAGCGTGACGAGCTGCTGGAACGACGAGATCGCGCGCCGCAGCAAGGCCTCGCGCTCGATTGGCGGCAGCGAGTCGGGCGTCTCGGGCAGCATCTCCACCCGGCAGCTGAGGTACGGCTCCTCAGTCATCGCCGACAGGAGCTTGATCCGGCGCAAACCGAGCACGGCGAGCTGGACGGTGCCGTCGGGCAGCTTGAGCATGTGCTGCACGCGCACCATCGAGCCGACGTGGTGGAGATCCTTGAAGCCGACCTCTTCCGCTGTCTCGTCCAGCTGGGTGGCCACTGCGATGTGGCGCTCGGCGCCGGGAAGGTCGTCGAGCAGCTGCAAGGACCGGCGCCGCCCCACGGACAATGGAATGAAGATCCGAGGGAACACCACCGTTGACTTGAGCGGCAGCACGGGCAGGTGCGAAGGCACGATGCCCTCCAGGTTCACCGCCGCCATCTCGCTCACTGCAACACAGTATTCCCCAGCCGCATGCTGCTCACGCCAATCCCCTCCCCCAAAGGGGAGAGGGGCGTGAAGCACAAGCAAGGCGATCAGGTGGCCGGCCAGAACTCCCCAGGGGCGAACACGCCCCAGCCATAGATGCCCGCCTGCCCGTGAGGGTCGTCGCCGAAACCCCAGACTATCTCGCGCTCCGCCCCGGTGGACAGGTCCATCGCATAGACCCTCCCGGTGGGCGTGGTCGCCCCCGGGCACTGGTCGGCGGGCAGGCAGGGACGCTCGTCGAGCGACCAGACCCAACCGTCCTTCGGAAAGATGACCTGGGTCCGAAGCTGGTCGACCAGCAATCGGGTGGCCCCGGCCTTGACGTCGTAGGCGTAGATGCGGGGGTCGACCTGGTTGTTCGGGTCGACATACGCCGTGTATGCGACCTTGCTGCCGTCTGGCGATACGCCCGGTAAGAAAGACCAGGCTGCGGCACCGGTCAGGCTGGAGACGCCAACCTCAGGCGTCCACGATTGCGCGGCGGTCGGGGCGAAGCTGGTCAGAAACAGGCGGTGGCCGGTCCGGTCCCAAAGGGCCCCCATGACGCCCGGGTCGAACGAGGTCACCTTGGTGCGGTCGGAAACGCGATAGACGGCCAGGGGCTCCGAGCCTTTGCCGGCGATCCAGCCGGCGACCACGTACTGGCCGTCGGGCGACACCGCCAGGACCGGCGGTGGCAGGCCGAAGCGGCAGATGCAGTCACCGATCCCGGACCGATACGTGTACAGGAGCGCCGCCCGTCGCTGCGCGTACAGCCAGACCTGCGTGCCGCCATTGGGGTAGTTGGCGTTGTCAGCGATCTGCGGCATCGTGTACGCCATCACGGTCTGGTCCGCGAGCCACGAGCCGGCCGTCACGTAGAACGGGAACTTGCCCGCGTGGCTCTCGTTGCCGCTCCCGAGCGAATGGAGCATCACATCCGTTTCGGCCGCGGACACTGGCTTCAGGTACTCGAACGTGTCCTGGGTGAACAGGTGTGCCGAGGTGTTGGCGATCTTGCAGAGGAGCCGGGGACGCACCGGGTCCGTGACGTCATAAAGCACCTGCACGGTGGTCCACGCTGAGCTCATCAGAAACATCGGCCCCGCGGTGGCGCCGCCGTGGCACGTGACCTGTGGAAGCGGTGTGGGCTGGGGGGCTGTGCTCGGTGTGGGAGAGGGGCTGGCCGTAGGACTGGCTGTCGCGACCGTTGCCCTGGAAGAGGGGGACGGACTGGCCGCCGTCGGGGCAGCCGAGCCGCAGGCGGTCACGACTACGGCCAGCGCCGCGAGGCCGTTCAGAAGGATCTGACCCGTCGGAGATTCTTGACGCGCGGCTCGATCGGAGTCGTACTCACGGGCGCCCTGGCGCTCGTCCCAGGAATCGCAGCCGCTATGAAACCGCAACTCGCAGCGCCAAAGTCCGGCGACGGCACCGCGATCGCGAGCGGCCCATTCATCGCACACGTGCGCGACCTCGCGACCGGCGAGATTGCGTTCCTCGTCGGTTCGGAACGATTCATCATCCGCGACCGGGCGCTCGCCGTGCGCTTGCATTCGGCGGCTCTGTCGCGATGACGTGGGAGTGAGATAAGAAATGTCCTCGCATCGCGAAGCACCCGCCATTGCCAAAGATCCCGTTGCAGACAGCACGGACCTCTACGCTTTCGTCAGCCCGGATGTACCCGGTACCGTGACCTTGATCGCGAACTACATCCCACTCGAAGGTCCTGACGGCGGCCCAAACTTTTTCGAGTTCGGCGACGACGTCCTCTACGCGATCTACATCGACAACGACGGCGACGCCAGGCCGGACGTCACCTATCAGCTCCGATTTCAGACTCAGATCAAGAACCCCAACACGTTCCTCTACAACACGGGTCAGATCACGACCATCGACAGCGCCAGCTGGAATCGCCCGCAGTTCTACACCGTCACGCGAATCGTCAACGGCGAACCCACCACGCTCGGTTCGGGGCTGGCCTGCCCACCATGCAATGTGGGACCGAGGTCCACACCGAAGATTCCCTACGAGTCAATCGTGCAGAGCGCGATCCATACTGTCGCGCGCGGCACGAGGGTTTTTGCCGGACAGCGCCAGGACGGTTTTTACGTCGACCTCGGCTCGATCTTCGACCTCGGCGCGCTGCGACCCTTCCAGAACCTGCACCTCCTGCCGCTGCCGGCGGTGACGCCTGGCGTCAACGGGACCAAGCACCTGAACGTCCACACGATTGCGCTGCAGGTGCCCATCGGCGACCTGACAAAAGACGGATCGAGCACGTTCAGCGGTGTCGGCGATTCGAAGGCTGTGGTCGGGCTCTGGACGGCGGCGTACCGCCGCCAGGCGCGAATCCGAAACGACAGCGAAGAGGGCGGCGACGGCGAAGACGTCGAGAGCGGGCCGTGGGTCCAGGTTTCGCGACTCGGTAATCCCCTCTTCAACGAAGTCATCGTGCCGATGAGCAAGAAGGACCTCTGGAACTCCCTGCCCCCGAAGTCCGACAACCAATTCCTGCAATATGTCCAGCACCCTGAGCTTGGCGGGCTGCTGCCGGTCCTATACCCAGGCGTCTTTCCGAAGCTGGCCGGCCTGAGCGCGGTGCGCGACGACCTCGTCGCCATCCTGCTCACAGGCATTCCGCCGGGGATCATTCCCGGATTCCAGAACTTCACCGGCTCGACGCCCGCGGACATGCTGAGGTTGAACATGGCGATCGCTCCGAACAGCAAGCCGAGCATCCTCGGACTTCTGGGAGGAGATGCCGCAGGCTATCCGAACGGCCGTCGCGTTTTCGACGATGTGGTCACCATCGAACTTCGCGCCATAGCCGGGCTTACCTACCAGGTGGTTCACGGAACCGCTGTTTTCACGGCAGACGGCGCCGCGGGAGCGATCTACGACGTCGAGGACCCCGCCACGAATACGCCTCCAGTCTCATACCTGAGCAGCTTCCCCTACCTCAACACGCCGGAAAGCGGCTTCGACACACCGTCCTGAGATTCGCAACCTGGCGCCGGGCCCAGTAGGCTCAGCGCCAGTCCAGTTCGGTCACCTGACCGTCCACAATCCTCACAGTCGCCTGATTTGAGCGGCTCGCATGCCAGAGTCGATAGTCGCCCTCGACCAGCGATCCGAAAACAGCGGCAAAAACGGGTCCGCCGGCCGTCTTCCGCCGCAGCACGTCAGTGTGAACTCGCTTCGAGTCGTGGCCAACAGGGCTGATCTCGATCTCCTGACCTCGCAATTCGCTCCCGGTATAGATGACGAGTGCCCCCGCCCCGGGCCCAACGTCGACCATGACGCCCTGCTCTAAGTCGGCTTCATGGTAATGCTCAGTCATCGGTTCATCGGCCCGATCCTACCCGAGGAGGGAAACCGCCCCACCCGTATAATTTCGGGCAGCCCGCAAGGGCGAAAATTTGAGCTCATCGCTAACGGCCGTCATTCTGGCCGCCGGTCACGGCACCCGCATGCGGTCGCGGACTCCCAAGGTCCTGCATGTGCTGTGCGGCCGCCCGATGATCGATTGGGTCATCGATGCGGTGAAGGGAGCCGGCGCGGACCATATCAAGGTGGTCGTCAACCCCCATCACGCCGAGGTGGCGGCGCACCTCGATGGGAAAGTGGAGGTCGTGTTCCAGCGCGACCCGCGCGGCACCGCCCACGCCCTGCAGCAGGTCGAAGCCTTCACTGGCGACGTGCTCGTCGTCAACGGCGATTCACCCCTGCTCACCGCCGATACCGTCGGGCGCGTCGTCGATTCCCATCGAAAAGCCAGGCTGCCGGCCACGCTCGCAAGCGTCGACGACCCCAGGCGCGATGACGGCCGCATCGTGCGAGCCAAGAACGGAGACTTCGAGAAGATCGTCGAACGAAAGGATGCGAGCGACGAGCTGCGAGCAACGGTCCATGAGTTCAACGTCGGCATCTACTGCTTCGACGGCAGCCGTCTTCAGGAAGCGCTTGCGCGCATATCGGACGACAACAAGGCCGGTGAGTACTACCTCACCGACGCCTTCCTCCACCTGCGGCCGGTCAACATCGTTCGGCTCGCGGATCCCAACGAGGCGATGGGCATCAAGGACCGCGTCCGCCTGGCCACCGCCACCGGCATCCTCCAAAGGCGAATCCTGGATCGATTGATGGAAGGCGGCGTCACCGTCGTCGACCCGGACTCCACCTTCATCGACGCGACGGTGACCATCGGCCAGGACACGACCATAGAACCGTTCTCGGTCATCAAGGGCGATACGCAAATCGGACAGGAGTGCCGCATCGGCCCGCACGCGCATATAGAGGACGCGAAGATCGGCGATCGCTCCGACTGCGGTCCATTCGTGAAGATCCGGCCCGGCACCGATATCGCCGAGGACGTTCACATCGGCAGCTTTGCGGAGCTGGTGAGGACAAGAGTCGGAAGAAACAGCAAAGTGCCGCACGTCTCCTATCTCGGAGACACCGACCTCGGCGAGGACGCCAACATCGGTGCGGGCACGATCACGGCCAACTTCGATGGCGCCAACAAGAACCGCACCGAGATCGGCGACGGCGCTTTCGTCGGGGTGGACACGATGCTGGTGGCTCCCGTCAAACTTGGTCGAGGAGCTCGCACCGGGGCCGGCTCGGTCGTCACCAAAGACGTCCCCGACGGCGCCACGGCGGTCGGAGTTCCAGCTAGGGTGATACGCAGAAAATCCCCTCCCCCTGAAGGGGGGAGGGTTAGGGAGAGGGGCTCAGAGCACGTAAGTTGATCGGCAGATTGACCACCGCAGTCGAGTTCACAGGCGAGGAGGCCTCACCGTGGGGCGCCCTCAAGCTGATCGCGGGCAGCGCCAACCCCGAGCTCGCCCAACGGATCTCGACCAAGCTCGACGTCCCGCTCACCGACCCCCGCCTGCGCCGCTTCCCCGACGGCGAGATCAACGTCAAGATCGAGGACTCGATGCGCGGGCACGACGTGTTTGTGATCCAACCCACCTCGCCCCCCGTGAACGAGCACCTGATGGAGCTGTTCATCATCCTCGACGCGCTGCGACGCGCCTCCGCCGGAAGGGTGACAGCCGTCGTCCCCTACTACGGCTACGCCCGCAAGGAGCGCAAGACGCAGCCCCGCGAACCAATCTCCGCCAAGCTGGTCGCCAACTTCATCACGCTCGCCGGAGCCGACCGGCTGCTGCTGCTGGACCTCCACGCCGAGGCCATCGAGGGCTTTTTCGACGTGCCGACCGACCACCTCTCTCCGCATCGGATCATCGCCGAATACTTGCTCACGCTGAACCTGCAGCACCTCACGGTCGTCGCCCCCGATGCGGGTGGAGGACGCCGAGCCGAGGCCGTCGCCAACCAGCTCCAGGCGCCCATCGCGTTCGGCTACAAGCGGCGCTCGGGCGATGACGAGGTGGAGGTGATCGCTGTTTCCGGTGATGTGAAAGGCCGCGATTGCGTGGTTGTCGAAGACATCATCACCACCGGCGGCACCATCTCCAAGCTGGCGCAGGCTCTGCACAAGCAGGGCGCTCGGCGGGTCCTCATCGCGGCCACGCACCCAGTCCTGACGGGGGACGCTGTGGAGCGTCTGAAGCGGGCCAATGTGGAGCAGGTGATCGTCACCGATTCAGTGCCGATCGCCCCCGAGAAATTCGACCCTGAGCTGGTGACGGTCCTTTCGGTTGCGCCTTTGCTCGCCGAGGCGATCATCCGGGTACACGAGAACCGGAGCGTCAGCGAGCTCTTCAGTTAGTCCTTCCTCATGAACGCACAGGAATGGATCGAAGTCATCGTCTTGGCGGTCTGCTTCGTGGCGGCCGCACTGGCGGCCGGCACCGAGACAGCGCTCACCTCGGTCGGACGGTTGCGCGTCCGCTTCCTGGCCGAGCAAGGGAGCAAGTCCGCGGCGATTCTGCAGAAGCTGCGATCTGACCCGAACCGCTACCTCTCCACGGTCCTCTTCACGAACACCCTGGCCCTCATCGTCGCCTCGACCTCGACCACGCTGCTCACCGATGCGCTGTTCACGGCCTGGGGGGTGCCTGGCGTGTGGCGGTTGTGGCTCGCCCTGGTGGTGTCCTTCGTTCTGTCAGTCATCCTGTTGATCGCCGCCGAGGTCACGCCGAAGACGCTTGCGATCCGCTACGCGGAGCGCGTGGCGCTGGCCACAGCCGGCCCGGTCGACAGGCTGGCGAGCTTCCTCGGCCCGATCCTGTGGGCGGTCACGATCATCTCGCGGGCCCTCACCGGTGG
>WNEZ01000602.1_pt1 | contig 47972 bp, 42 predicted proteins | sample 5400521 | NCBI WGS metagenome assembly WNEZ01 (sample SAMN13153339, study PRJNA577476) | soil metagenome | isolation source: 120 cm saprolite under Douglas fir tree site 2 hole 1 replicate 1 | place: USA:California | collected 2015-04-18
GTTCCGCTGAAACCGCGATTCAGCGCCAAGGCAGACATTTCCAGTGGCGACGACCCCAGGACGAATACTCTCGGTACGTTCAATCCCTTGTTTCCGAAGGGCAACTATTTTGGCGTCATCGCCACCGCAGGTCCGGGCCCCATCAACTTTATCGACCTACACCCTCGCGTTGAAGCGGCGTTGCCGCACGGCGTGACCGCTTCCGTCGACTGGATCTTTCAGTGGCGCGAGAGTCTGCGAGACGGAGTATATTCCGTCCCCGGATTTCTGATTATTCCTGCAGGAAAGAGCAACGCGCGTTTCGTCGGGCATCGTCCAGGCGCGGAGGTGCGCTGGCAAGCGAATCGTCACCTCTGGTTTCAAGCCGACTACGGAATTTTTTACGCGGGGAAATTCGTTAAGGAGAGCCAGCCAGGCCGCAACCTCAATTACTGGGCCTTGTGGACCGGCTTCAAATTCTAGAAGGCGATCGTGTTGGTGAACCCTATGTCGCAGCCGCTGCCTAAGTACGCCACCGCCGCGAGATTCGAGCGTTCGAAAGTCGATTTGGCTGCGGATCGCCCCATTCTTGAACGAAGTGATCTTGTGCTCGCCTGCGCACATGTGTTGCATACCAACGGGCAGTCGACTCACGAAACGGTGCAAGCAGCCGAGCGGCTTGCCACTCAGCTTGGTCTACGAGCCACGATGATTGCACACTGGGAAGAGCTGGAGCTGCGGGCCGCAGATGGCACGGGCAGTCAAGTTTCTTTCGAGGGCGGCAGTCCTACTGGTATGAACATGCACCGTGTTGCCTCGGCAATGTCTGCGATCGAGAATTGTGCTCTCGGCCGGCCGCCGATCGGCGCCGCACTTGAAAACATCAAGGCTATTGCGCACGCACTACCGGCTCCAACCTGGTTGTTTACGCTCGCTGCAGCCGCCGGTGCTGCTGCGATGGCGGCGATCTTCGGAGTGCACCACCTGAAAGCAGTGGTGCTCATCATGGTCAGCGCGGCAGCCGGAGCGGTTCTGCGTCGCACATTGGCGCGGTACAGCGCGAACACTCTTCTGCAGCCGCTTTGTGCGGCTTTGCTCGCCGGCATGATTGGTGCGCTTGCGGTGCGCTACAACCTAAGTTCGTCACTGCGGCTGGTAGCGGTCTGCCCCTGCATGATTCTGGTTCCGGGTCCACACGTGCTCAACGGAGCAATGGATCTTATCGCGGCACGGATCAATCTGGGCGCCTCCCGGCTGGTCCACGCTGGTCTCATAATCTTGGCAATCTCCGTAGGATTGCTCCTGGGAATGGGCATTCTCTCCGTCTCCTTGCCAGTCGGAGAACCTGGCAGAGCAGTGCCCTTATGGCTGGACGTGATCGCTGCGGGCGTGGCGGTCGCCGCATTCAGTGTTTTCTTCTCGACACCATTGCGTATGTTGGGGTGGCCAGTCGCGATCGGCATGCTGGCACATGCCGCGAGATGGGGCGCTCTGAAGGCTGGTGCCGGAGTAGCGACTGGCGCCTTGGTCGCCTGTCTGTTGGTCGGCGGGATCCTTGCTCCAGTCGCTCGTCGCTGGCGGATGCCATTCGCCGCCATTGGCTTTGCCTCGGTAGTATCGATGATGCCCGGCGTCTTCCTGTTCAGAACGGCAAGCGGACTCGTGCAACTCGCTAACTACTCGAATGCAAACTTCGACCTCCTGCGTGCAACCATCGCCGACGCCATGACGGCGATTGCAATTATTCTCGCCATGAGCTTCGGTGTCGTTGCTCCGAAGATGATCATTGATCGCTTCGGTGGCGGCTCGACGCCTACCCGAGTCGTGAGCTGCGAGTGAGCATGAGGCCCTACTCCATCCCGCGCCCTGCCTGCAGGACTCGCGCCAGCAGCCCAGGCGTTGCAGGAAATCGGCCATCCGAAGAAGACCGCCCACGCAAATGGCACGTTTTGAAAGGAGTGCCGACAATGAGCAATAACAATGTACTCGGTCGGCTAGTTGTCCAGGGCGAGCAGTCCAACTACTGAAAAGGTTATACCTTACGCCCTGCTCGGAATGACGGCGGTCACTGGTCTAGTGGACGCCGTCAGTTTTCTGTCCCTCGGGCACGTATTTACAGCGAACATGACGGGGAATGTCGTGTTTCTGGCGTTTGCGACAGCGCGCGTACCCGGACTGTCCATCGCGTACTCCTTAACGGCGCTCTTGTCGTTTCTAGTCGGGGCGATATTCGGCGGACGGATCATGGCCCGAGCCGGCGCCGACTCACAGATTCGATTCGCGGCACAAGCGTTCCTGCTGGAAGACGTCTTTCTCTTTGCTGCGTCGTTGTGCGCCATCGGATACAGACGCGACTTGCTGGAACATTCTTTTCAACCCTTTGCTCTGATCGCCCTTACGGCGCTCGCGATGGGCACACGGAATGCCGCTGTCCGGAAGCTCGCAATCCCCGATCTGACGACAACAGTCCTGACACTAACGATCACGGGCATCGGAGCGGACTCTTCGATCGCGAACGGCAACAACCCGAGATTGGCAAGAAGGGTTGAGGCGGTCGTAGCAATGTTTTTGGGTGCGGCGTTGGGTGCGGTCATCATACGTTACTCCATCTCAGCAGCCTTGTGGCTTGGGACAGCGATCTCCGCCTTGTGCAGTGCGGCATTGTTTCGCGCGTTGCGCACGCCCGATAAGCTGTGACGGCGAGAGTCGCCGCTCAGCTGGGGAGTTGTACCTGACTCACAGAGCGCTACGGTTCAAACAACCGCTGTACCGGTGAACCGTAACCTCGCACATTAAGGGCGCACCAAATAACGGATGTTGGGGAAGCCCCGGGGCCGGATGTTTGGAAGGGATTATTGGGAGACCAGGAACACAGAAATGAGCTGGCCGTCTCGGCCTGCGCGATACACATCGCGATACGCAATAGCGTTGCTTATGACGTACCTCCAATGAATTACGGTGCCGTCCGTGCTCTTCTATGTCGTTGGAAGTACTTGAGTCCGGCTAACTGTCACGGCAGTGGCCGCAGGGTTCTCTAGTGAATTCGATCGGTGCCCCGCCGGAGCTGAATGAGATGTTTCAGTTGTGAAAAACGCTACGGAATAAGCGAACCATCTCGGCAAACGCCAAGTCTGTCGCTTCCGGATCAAAACGCGGTCCTTCATCGCGTGTGAAAGCGTGCTCGGCTGGATACAGAAGCGTTTTATAGCGCGCACCGGAGCTTCGCAGCGCCCGATCAATCGTTTCGCGCCCCGCATCGGGAACGTGCGGGTCCTTTGTTCCGAAGATCATCAGGAGTTCACTGCGAATTTCTTTTGCGCGGGCCAACGATCCGGCATCTGCGTCCTGACCGAGCTTGCCGTCATGGATGCCTGTCCCGTAATAGCAGACCGTTGCGTGAACATCTGGCTGGAATGCAGCACGGAAGGCGAGGTGGCCGCCGATACAGAAACCCACCGCGCCGATTTTCCCTGATGCGACCTTGGGATGTTTGGAGAGCCAGTCCAAACCAGCCCGACAATCGGCATCAAAATGCGCGACCGGAGTCTTCGCGGCGTCTTGCTGGCCGCGGGTGCGTCCAGCGTCATCAAATGGAATCACCGTTCCCGGCGATTCGATGCGCCGATAAATTTCGGGGGCAGCGGCAACAAATCCATACCCGGCCAGCCGCACGCAAGTGCGTAGCATGGGCGGAGTGAGTTGAAAAATGTCGGAAAAGCACCAGATGCCGGGATATCGGCCTTCGGCTTTAGGGCTTGCAACGAAGGTTCGCATCGGGGAACCCAACATAGAAATGTCCGCGTATTCGGTCGTGACGATCATTTGTTTGTTGGAAGAAAGTCTGGCGAAGAAGCATGAGCCAGTCAACTCCTGATTAACTCCTCCTCAGATTCAGTAGTCTCGTTTTCGCTCGGCCAACTACATTCCCTCGCCGCTTTGCTCAATAAGCTTGGCGACCAGTCCCGTCCATCCGGTCTGGTGGCTCGCTCCGATGCCAGCGCCATTGTCGCCATGAAAGTACTCATGGAAATAGATGAGGTCGCGCCAGTATGGATCGTTCTGAAATTTCTCGAGCCCGCCATAAACTGGGCGATGTCCATCGCCTGAACGGAGAAAAATTCGCGTCAGTCTACGCGACAGCTCAGCGGCCGCCTGCCACAAAGATGCTTGTCGCCCAGAACCGGTGGGCAGCTCGACCCTGAGAGTATCCCCGTAAAAGTGATGAAATTTCTGGAGGGCTTCGATGAGTAGAAAATTGATGGGAAACCACACTGGTCCGCGCCAGTTAGAGTTTCCTCCGAACAGCGCAGTGCGAGACTCAGCCGGCTCGTAGTCGACGCGATGCTCTGTTCCATTTACATGCAGGACGTAGGGGTCGTCTTTGTGGAACCGCGAGATCGCTCGAATCCCATGGGGTGAGAGAAATTCAGATTCGTCTAGAAGGTAGCGAAGCACGCGTTCCAATTGACCGCGGTTCACCAGCGAAAGGAGGCCACGCAGCCCTTTCTCCGTTTCTGATGTTTCGAAGTGTGCGCGAACGTCAGGGTGATTGTCGATGAACCACTGCATGCGGCGCTTGAAACCGGGGAGGCGATCGACAACATCCTGTTCGAAAGTCTCAACCGCCAGAAGAGGAATCAAACCCACCAGCGAACGCACTTTGAGGTAGTGGCGATCGCCGTTGGGCAGGTGCAGAACGTCGTAATAGAAGCCGTCGTGATTGTCCCAGAGTTCGATGCCTCCCGGACCGCGGTCGTTCATGGCATGCGCAATGTGGACAAAATGTTCGAAGAACTTGCTGGCGACGTTGTCATAGGCAGGATTTTCGCGGGCCAGCTCCAAGGCGATGGCCAGCATGTTCAGACAGTACATGCCCATCCAGCTCGTGCCGTCCGATTGCTCGAGAAATCCCCCCGTAGGCAAGGGAGCAGATCGGTCGAACACGCCAATGTTGTCCAAGCCCAGGAAGCCGCCCTGGAAGATGTTCATTCCTTCAGCGTCTTTCCGGTTGACCCACCAGGTAAAGTTGAGCAGAAGTTTGTGAAAAGCGCTTTCTAGAAAGGCGCGATCCGCTGTACCCCGTACACGCTTCTCGATCTTGTACACGCGCCACGCGGCCCACGCGTGCACGGGAGGATTCACGTCCCCGAAAGCCCATTCGTAGGCTGGCAGTTGGCCGTTGGGATGCATGTACCATTCACGAAAAAGCAGGGTGAGCTGTTCCTTCGCGAAATCGGGATCGATCTGGGCCAGCGGGATACAATGAAACGCCAGATCCCACGCGGCGTACCACGGATACTCCCACTTGTCAGGCATGGAGATGACGTCGGCATTGTAGAGGTTGGACCACTCGTGATTCCGGCCCTTCTTGCGGCTCTCTGGGGGCGGTGGGCCGGCGGGATCGCCGTCAAGCCAGGTACGCACATCGAGGTGATAGAACTGTTTCGACCACAGCAACCCGGCGAAGGCCTGGCGTTGCACATTCTTCGCGTCTTCGGAAAGACCCTTGGGCGCGGGCTTGGCGTAAAACGCGTTGGCTTCGGTGCGGCGAAGGGCGAGGATGGAATCAAAATCTTGGCCGAGCAGCTCGGTCTGTGGAGCGCCGGCGTTGACGAGTCGCGGCGCTGACATGCGAGCAATTTTTGGCTCCTGGTTGGTCAAGCGCAAGCGTAGCGTCGCTGAAGCGCCCGGGGCCAGGCGCAAACGGTAGAGCGCAGAAGCTTTGGTTCCGGTCTTTTCCGAATTAACGGCATCAAGATTTCCATGAACGAGGTAGTCGTTGATTCCGTCTTTGACGTAGGATGTGCGATTCTCCCCTCCAAACAACTTCCTGGCGTTCGTTTCATTCTCGGTGAAGAGAAGTTCAGGTTCTCCTTCGCAGAGGAGCCAGCGCTTTCCATGGGCCTTGTGCTCGACCTCGATGACTCCCGATCCCGGTAAGCCGTACTCCTTGGGAATGTTGAGTTGTTGGATCGCGCGTAACGCCGGGCGATAGGCGTCTAGGCCCCACGACCATGTGTTGCGGAACCAGATGGTCGGAAGAAGCGAGAGGTCTGCTTCGTCTGGACCTCGGTTGGTTGCGGTGATCTTGATCAGGATGTCTTCGGCGCTCGCCTTGGCGTACTCGGTGAAGACGTCGAAATAGCGGTTTTCGGCGAAGGCCTCCGTGTCCAGCAGCTCATACTCGAAATCAGTCCGATTCCTGCGGCGGTTTTCTTCGACGAGTTTGCCGTAGGGAAACTCACGCTGGGGATACTTGTACAGAGCCTTCATGTACGAGTGCGTAGGAGTCGAATCGAGATAGAAGTAATACTCCTTCACGTCCTCACCGTGGTTGCCTTCATTGCCCGTAAGGCCAAAGAGGCGTTCTTTGAGGATCGGGTCGCGGCCATTCCAGAAAGCCAACGCGAAGCACACGAGTTGATGCCGGTCGGAGATGCCCATAATTCCGTCTTCGCCCCAACGGTAGGCGCGCGAGCGGGCATGGTCGTGGGGAAAGAACTCCCAAGCCGTGCCGTAAGGGCTGTAGTCTTCGCGGACTGTGCCCCACTGGCGCTCGGAAAGGTAAGGTCCCCAGCGCTTCCAATGGACTTTGCGCTTCCGTGACTCTTCGAGACGTTTCTCTTCAGCGTTCATAGTTCTGTCGACGTATCAGAAATGCCTCCGTCGGGCACGGAAGAAGTGAAGGAGTTACTCCAATTCGTACATCCGAGCGATGAACCTTGCGCGTACTGGCGTGACGCGCAGAAAGGTACAAATCAGTCCTGGCTCTGCACCAGGGGCAGCTGCGAAGTAAGCTGGACGTCGATCATCATTCTGATGCGGCGGTCCAGCTGAAAGAAGGTCGCTGCTTGCTTTCCGGGCAGCACCTTGCGAAAGGTCGGTACGTACCTCTGGCGAAGCTGCGCTGCCGCGATGTCCGTGTCGAGCCAGCGCCGAATGAGATTGTCCGCCTGCTCGTCGGTCAGCTGTCCGTACCCATCGGCATACTCCTTGATCACCGCGCTTCTTGTTTCGTTGATCTTTCCGAACTCCGCCGAATACTGTTCATATACGGGCCAGAACTTCGTCGCTTGGCCGTCCGTGAGCGTCAAATTCGCGGCGATGAGCTGCTTCTCGATCGTGCGAATGTCTTTGCGGAGCAAGGCCATTTGTTGATCCGAAAATGCGTCGGCGCTGCCGCTGGCTGCGGCTGCTGGTTGCGGAGCTGCGGATTGGGCAATGACTCTTGAACTTCCAACTACCGACAAAGCAACGAATGCGAGCACGGCAAACGCGGTTTTCTTCACAGTTTTCTTTCTCCTCAGATGTCTGACAGCGGACTAGCGGGAGTGACGTTGCAACCTGTTAGCCAACCGAGCTGTCGTGGGAAGACTGCAAGATATTGAGGAAACATGAGGATGCGAGAGCATGCCCTAGGTTGATCGAGTTGCGGAAACAGCGCTGTCAAACGATCAGCAATTCCGCCAGACGATTGACACAACTAGCGGGCGGCCGCAATCGGTACTTTTGCGGAAGTTATATTAGGGGCTCCAGGAGCTGCTTATCCTTAATATGTACGGGGTGCCCTGAGGGGAGTGTCCCGGTTTCCTTAGAGTCAGGAGCTATCGGGACTGCGGTGCCGTGTGGACTTGAGCGACGAAATATTGCTCCAAGCTTGCAGTGATCTCATGTAAGCCGTTTTGTACGTTGCGGTCCAATGCGGCTACCACTGCCGGCACATCCTTCCCGGCGACGGGTTCGTCGTGCGTGTAAGACCCGGTCCAGACGGTGGCTCCGGTCTTGGCGTCGCGCAGCTCGAACTCGAAGGACACGCGGGCGGCAAGACCGTTTCCGGAGATTTCGCGGAAGTCATACAAATACCCGTGCAGCAGATAGTCCCCGCGAACATCGCTGCGCAGGGAATAGACATGCTGGTAGCGACCGGACACTCGAAGCTCTCGAAGGAGTACATCGTCAATCATTTCGGAGGGCGGCTCAGCCCACCTCTGGTATTCGTAGGTGCCCATGGCCTGGCCATTGGACGTGTAGACGATATGGTCGTCTCGATACAGGTGCGAGGATGTGATGGGTCCAAGCAGCAGAGTGACCGCGTAGGGAGACGGATCTGCTCCCGACGGTCGATCGCTGACAGCGGTTAGCTGATAAAACTTGCTTGGCCGGGCCGCGCCGCAGCCACTGAGGATTCCGAGACAGAGCATGAGCGCCGGAAAAATAAACTTGCGTTTCATTGTTGTTCTCCTGTTTTGTGTTCTCGCGGATTGGACGCACGGATTAGCGTGTAGGGACGCGTCTTGATGGTTGCTGTGAATTCTTTCAGGTTTTCCGTCACGTGCCGCATGTTGTCGAGCAATTCGTCGATATTTTCCGAGTTGACGTCGAGTGTTTGATCGAGCCGCGCGCTGGCGTCGGTCATATTTGTAAGCGTGCGTCGCAGCTCGACAATGGCCTGGCGAACGTCCGCGCGATTCTCACCGACCATGGCATCGACATGGTTCAACGTCTGATTTGCTTGCTCGGAAGTCTTTCGAAAATCTTCGAGAAGCGGTTGCAGTTTCTCGCTGACGGCGTTCACGTTGTGAAGTGTGGTCTTGATTTGAGGACGGTTTTCTTCGAGCATTCCGCGCGTATTGGCGATCGTTGCGGCAAGATTCGCGCGGTTCTGCGGACCGAGCAAATCGTTCACGCGCGCGATGGTCTCTTTCACTTCCGACGCTCGATCGTTCAAGTTGCGAAGCAGTTCGTGGGCCTGGGGATTGAGGTCATTGAGCTGCGCGGTCAGAGCGTTGAAGTCCACATACTTTTCCGACGGAAGAAGGGAACCGCTTGTTGCCCGTGGTGCTTGCGCGCTGCCGGGGAGAATCTCGAGGTGATTGTCCCCCAAAGGGCTCATGCTCATGATCTTTACATTGCTGTCGACTCTGACCGGAAGATCAGCCTGAACGCTGAAGACGACGTCCAGCCGTCCGGGGTTCTGTCGATCGAGCTGTACGCTATCAACACGGCCTACCTTGGGCCCTCCGGCGTAGCGCACGGTCGCCCCGGGCTCAAGTCCGCCCGCGAAGGGAAAGTACGCATGAAACTTTGTTGTGGAGCGTGCAAAGGCGCCGCTCATGGTGAACACGGTGGCAAACAGCACGGCCACGGCGATGAGCACGAACATACCGACGAGCGCCTGCTCACGTTTAGGTTGCATCACTGTCCTCTCTTTCCTGCTGTACTCTGCGGACGGGGACGCTCCGCGGTGAGCATCTGCAGGTAATCCATTTCCCCGGAAACTTCTGGTTCCGCGACGCGATCAAGAAACTGGCGAACCCTCGCTTGAGTGCTGGAGCGCATCTCTTCGCTGGTGCCGAGAGCCACCACGTTACCCTTGTCAATCAAGAGCATGCGGTCGGCAATTAAGAATGCGCTGGCCAGCTCGTGCGTAACGACGATGATGGTCATGCGGAAGGCGCGCTTGAGTTCCAGAATCAATTCGTCGATACCAGCTGCGATGATGGGGTCCAGTCCCGCCGAGGGCTCGTCAAAAAACAGGATCTCCGGGTCCAGCGCCAAGGCGCGAGCCACCGCGGCGCGCTTCTTCATGCCGCCGCTGAGCTGTGCAGGTGTGTAGTATTCAAATCCCTCAAGGCCCACCTGCTCGAGCTTGAGGCGAAGGATGACTTCAATCGTGGAGTCCGCTAGGTGCGTGTGTTCGCGAAGGGGAAGTGCCACATTTTCGCCCACGGTCATCGAGCCGAACAGCGCGCCCCCCTGAAAGGACATGCCGATCTTCTTGCGGATTTCGTCCATCTCGGCGGCAGAGGTTGTCGCGAGGTTACGGCCTTTAATCGAAATTTCTCCCGCGCTCGGCTGCTCCAGACCTACCAGGGCGCGAAGAAGCGTGCTTTTTCCGGACCCAGAACCACCCAAGATGACCAGTGTTTCGCCTTGCCGGACGTCGAAGCTGATGCCGTGAAGAATCTCGCGTTCGCCGTAGCTGACGCGCAGATCGCGCAGCGAAATCACTGCTCCGGGATGAGAGGGCGAAGGTATTTGGTCTGTTGCCATCACTGGCTCCGAGGGAATCAATGGCCACCTAAAAAAAAGAAAAGGGTCGTGAAGAACAAATCCACCAAGACAACCAGAAAGATGGACATGACCACGGCGCGGGTTGTGGATCGGCCGACTTGTTCGGCGCCTCCCGCTGTTCGAAGCCCCTCCAGGCACCCAACGGCCGTGATGGTGATTGCAAACATCACACTTTTGATCAGCCCGGTAGTGATGTCCCGCAGGAGCAGAGAGTCGATCGAAGCTCTGATGTAGCGCACAAGAGTGAAATCAGCTTGCGCGACGCCGAACAGCGACCCTCCGAGAATGCCCATAGCGTTGGCCCAGATCGTCAAGCAGGGCAACATGACCATCATGGCCAAGAATTTCGGCGCAACCAGAAAGCGAATCGGGCTGATCGCCATTATTTCCAGGGCGTCGATTTCTTCGCTCACTTTCATCGTTCCGATTTCGGCAGCGAACGCAGAACCAGACCGCCCGATTACAATGATAGCGGTGATCAAGGGACCGAGTTCCCTGGACATGGTGACGGCGACCGCCGTGGCTACGGCGCTTATCGCGCCGAATTTGCGAAGTTCGTAGGCCGCCTGTAGCGCGAGGATCAGGCCGATGAAGAAAGTAATCAGAGAAAGGATGGGCAAGGCGCGGACGCCGGTGTCCATGGCCTGCGATATTGCGCGCTGCGGGCGCAGCGGTTTTCCTCGGAACGGGGCGACCAACGTGTAATAGGCAGCGCGCGCTCCCAGTGACGCCAGCGAGCCGATATAGCTGAGGCCGTTTAGCGTGCTATCGCCGATTTCGGATACGAATTCCATATTAGGTCGCCAATGCCTGCTCTTCGTTGTCGTAGATTTCAAAGACCTTGATTAACCGCGAGAGTTGTAGAACTTCTCTAGCGGATGTGCTCAGCCCGATCAAAATAAAGCGGGAACCCAGATCACGCGACGCTTTCAACCCTTCGATCAAGGAAGCGACACCAGAGCTATCGATGTAACGCACCTGGCGAAGATTCACGATCACGCGTGCCGTGCGACTTTCGCGTATCTCACGCAAGACCGACTGGCGCATTTCCGGAGAGTTCGCAAAATCGATGTCTCCTGACACATCGAAGATTGTCGTTTTGTCCAGGCGCCGAGTGGAAATCTTCACAGTGTCTTCTCGCTCACAGCGTTGCGTGGACGCGCCAGATATTTCACAAGTCGCAGCCGGTTCGTCGCGCTCTTGCGGCTGAACTCTACGATGTCCAAAGCCTGACGCATGAAGTACAAGCCCAATCCCCCTGGCCGTATCTCTTCAAGTGGCCGCCCTCGGAATTTGCTCGGGTCAACTGCCGGGCCTCGGTCACAAAGCAGTATTTCGAGTCCGCTTTCAACTTCTTCGCACTGCCGGCGGCGCCTGGCTCGTCGAAAGTACATGGTGATCGGTTGGCCCGGGCGATTGCCGTAGGAATGCCGCACGATATTGGTCAAAGCTTCATCGACCGCGCGAGTGATCGATCTGGCCTCCGTTATCGGGAATCCCAGGTACTCAGCCAGACGTTCAACAGTCCCACGCACTACCGAGAGCAACCCGGGACTGCTGTATAGCGTTAACATCAACAAAAGATCTCCTCGGTGTCCGGACCTTCTCTCCTGATCATTATTTGCTTTCGGTTGAGGAAAAGTTTTCATGTGTGACACGCGCGGCCTTTTTGGCGAAATCGTAGGTAGCCTTGAGATTCCCGCCAAAGAACCGGACCTTGCCGTTTACATCCCGCGCGAGGAGAGGTTTTGCATCCGGGCTGGTGAACTGGCAATGGACCGTGATGGACGTGGCGCCGGCAACGGTTGTCACCTGGCGGGCCCTCTCGCTGCCGGCCCTGAAGCCCCGGACCGTGCTATGGAGAACAACTAGGTCGGGGGCACTCGCGGCGGTGCGGTCGCCGTCGCGATAGACATGCTGAAATGTTCGTTGTTTCTCGATTTGATGAACGAGATTTTCATACAGGGCAAGCTGAAATTCGGCAGGGAGTTTGATTTCGTCCGACTGGATCATCTCGACTTGGATTGCCGACGCGTTAATCTTGCCGGGCAGGTGTTCGGGGGATTGCATCGCGTTTTGCTGGTTGCCGGAGGGGATGGCTGTGGTCGGTTCTCCCGTAGTTGCGGTATGGGCACCTTCCGACACAAGCTGTGTCTTGATGGCTTTCGCGGCGCCCACGGGCATCGTGAAGATTGCGCCGTGTAAGCCCCCGTCCACACCGCGGTACCGAATTGTGAGCGTATCGATTTTCCTGCGGAAGAGACTCAGGAAGCGCCCGCCGCCGTAAGGCGCGGCCATGCTCATCACTCCGACGGTCCCGCCGACTGATCTTTGCGTATCATCGCCGGTGACTACGTCTTGAACGGAAGAAGCGGTTATGTCGGCGTTTGTTTTGCCGTGGACAAACTGCAGATTTCCGTTCTCAACTTTCAGTGTGCCTTTTGCATTCTGTTTGACGCCCGTGAGACCGATCAGCTGGACGGCCTTCGCAGGCGCTGGGGTCTCCTGCGCGTTCCCGATGGAAGTCTCAATCCCGGCAAAGAGCAAAGCGACAGAAACAAGAATTGCGGTGCGTCTGGGTGCCATTCATTCTCCTAGTGTTGAATTCATCTGTTTCAACGAACGTGCACCAACATGAGAGAAACGTCGTCAGTCGGCGGTCCCTCACGCCACGCAGCCACACCGTCGAGAATCCCCTGTTTCATTTGGTCGGGAGGCAGAGACGAGGTACGGCCGACGATTTCCTGGACACCTTCGATGCCCAGCATTTCTCCCCTGGAATTGAAAACTTCGGTAATTCCGTCGGTATACAGAACGATGCGGTCATCCGGCTGGAGCTGGACTTCGAGGGTGGCGGTGATCTCCACGGCTTCCGGCAGCGCGCCAAGTATCATGCTGCGCGACTCGAGGAGAATCGGACTCTGGCCACGACGGGCCACCATCGCAGGGGGATGGCCAGCGCCGGCAAAGAACATCGTGCGTTGTTGTGCATCGATCCTGGCAGCGGCAGCGGTAACAAACATTCCCGAGCTGTCGATTTCCTGGATGAGGAAGCGATTCAACTCGCTGAACATGTCGACGAATGGAATGCCGCTCCGCAGGTGTGCTGCCGCTTCGGAGTAGATTCGGTTCGCGACCAATGCCGAACCGATACCGTGACCAGAAACATCGCACACCAGCAAACTGAGATCCTCGTGGTTCACCGCGTTCACCAGGGCGAAGTCGCCGCCAATTGTGTGCACGGGGTGATAGAAAGAGTCGACGCTCATTCCCTTCCAGGTCAAGGATCGCGGCGTGAGACTGCGCTGAACCCGCGCGGCAAGCCGCAGGTCTTCCTCGATTTCCATCTGGCGCTTCCTGAGCTCCAGGTTTGCGGACCGCAGTTCCTGCTCTGCTCGCACTTGCTCCGAGATATCCGTGAAGGTCACAATCCCAAACCGACCCGCAGAATTGCCAATCGTCCGGGAACTGATGATGACGGGCAAACGCCCGCCGCCTCTTTGGGGAAGAACGAAGGAATGCCGGTTGTGGCCGGCACTGAACGCGATGTCAACCTGTTGTGTCAGAAAACCCCATTCCTGTGAGGAATAGAAGGAGGAAGCGTCGACTCCGATCAACTCATGCCGGGGAAAGCCGGTCATTTCCACAAACCGCGAGTTCGCAAATAGAATCCGATGTTGGTCGCTCGCGACAATGACTCCCTCGTTGAGCACCTCGAGAACGTTTTCCATCTGAGTGAGCCATTCGGGCTCTTCCATCTCGATCGAATCTTTCGTAGTCACTGACATTGGGCTTCCTTGAAGCGGAAGTGGAGCAGTGTCGGCTGTGTCATAAGAACGCTATTTCTGGAGACAAGCTCTCAGCGGATCTTGGGGCAAGGGCCTGAACAGCGCTTTCCCTCGAAGGATATGGGGAGTCCATTGCGCGGCGGATTGGGGCCAAGAGCAAACGCGAGGCTTGGTTCATGAGATGTCGCCTGGCGCGAAAGAGTCGTGACTTAAAAGTTCCCGTCGTAACGCCCAATAAGGCGCCTGCCTCTTCGTTGGACATTTCCTGGTAATACGTCATCGTAAATGCCTCACGAAGTGAGGGACTCATTCTCCCGAGCAGAACATCAATCAACTGGAGTGTCTCTTCCTCGGCGTACATCATTTCCGGGTCCGGTTGCGCGGCCGGAATCCTTTCCGTCCAAGGAGTGTCATCCGTGATGCTGGATTCTCGCTGGGAGTCGGTCCATAAGGGCTTTCGTTTTCGCCGGATCATCAGAGCAGCATTCAAGACGATGCGCGTGAACCAAGTCGTGAAGGCAGACCGTCCCTCGAAGGTGCGCAGGTGACGGCATGCGGAAACGAATGCGTCCTGAACTGCGTCTTCGGCGTCCTCCTTGTTTCGCAAGATGGAGTAGGCAAATCCGACAAATCTCGGGCGCCCGGCCACAAACATTTCGTGGATCGCTTCCCAACCGCCGACTTCTGATTGGGTCAGTGCAAACCTGCGGGTGAGGCGCTTGCTCGCAGTGCGCGAGCTCGACCGCACGTTGATGTTCACTCCCACGGAGTGTCGAGCGTCCGTTGCTACCGCGCAGGCGCGTCCAGCACAGTTTCCTGGTCTAATTGGATAATTCACGGGCGATCTCCCTTTCCTCTTTGCTCATGAAGCATCTCGGTGTCCATCCGTGAGGCTTGCCGGGAAAATCTGCCATCCATCCTGTTTTCAGTAGATAGAAGACGTTCTGGCGGCGGATCCAAGAGTTCGGTTTGTCCGCGGCTCATGGCGAGGCTTTGACGGAAACGTCGAGGTCGTCACGCACGAACGGGCGCTCCAGCAGCGTGTCCCCTGCATTCTCTTCATCGTCCTTCACTTTCAATGACTTGCCGTTAGCGTGTGCGCTTGGGAATTGGCAGACGCGTTGCACTACAAGCTGGCGAATTTGCCTTGAGGAGTGATCGTGCGGATAGGGCTTGGTTCGGACCGGATCGGACTCGAATGTAAGGAACGTTTGAAAGCCAGATTTGCCGGACAGGGACACTCTGCCGAAGATGTTTGTCCGGCGAATGTTTGCGGAGGCGAGGACTACCAGAGCATAACGGATCAACTGTCGTCAGCCGTCTACACGGGCCGCGTCGAACGCGGTGTGCTGATCTGCTCTAGGGCGATCGGAGCTTCCGTGTTGGCCAATAAGCATCCTGGCGTACGCGCGGCTTTGTGCCATGACTTGCACTTGGCGCGCCAAGGAGTTCAGGACGATGGCGTGAATCTTCTCGTGATGCGAGCAGGGGGCGTCACGCTCGATTTTGCATGCGAACTGGCCGACGCCTTTGTCCAAGCGTCATACCTTCCTTGCGAGCAGGAGTTCGGCATGCCCCCGCGACGCCTGGCACGCGTTGTCGAGTACATCCGAAACCATTTAGACCAGCCGCTGGCGGTGAGCGCGCTGTGCAGGTTGGCGGAGATGAGCCAATCGCATTTCTCCAAGTTGTTTAAGCGCAGCACCGGCTTGGCGCCGCATCAGTTCGTTTTGCAGGAGCGAATTAATCGTTCGAAGCAGCTTCTGCGTCAAGGCAACACGAAGATTGTCGAGATCGCGCTTGGAGTGGGCTTCGAGAATCAGGCGCACTTCACAACGGTGTTTGGGAACTTTGTGGGCATGACGCCCCGCCAATTTCAGCGTTCGTCTGGTCGCGAAACCGGTGGGATGTTCCGTCGGCCTCTGCAGGTCGAGGTCGTGCAGAGCTGGTAGGAATGGTCACGAAATCTTTCGCCTGGATCGACCAAGTGCAGGCGAAAGTTGTCGCAGGAGTTGAAAACAGGACGCAGAAACTCGAAAGAACGCGCAATCGAAATAAGCGCAAAGTGGGCGCGTGATGCGGAAACGTGAAGAAACGGATTTGAAAATGTGGCGAAAGAAACTCAGCGGTTGCTTTAGAAAGCGAGCTGCGTGATGTCAACGACTCAGACGGTGTTGGATCTCGACCAGGTATGCGTGAACACGATGAGGACACTGGCCATCGACGCGATCCAGCAGGCGAATTCCGGCCACCCCGGCACGCCGATGGGCATGTCCCCTACGGTTTACTGTCTGTGGCAAAGGCTTCTCAGGTTCGACCCGGAAGATCCCATTTGGATGAATCGCGATCGCTTCGTGCTTTCCGCGGGGCATGCATCGACTTTGTTGTACACAATTCTGCACCTCGCAAGAGTGAAAGCCGTCGATCCAGAATATGAAATTCTGGGCCGCCCCTCCGTCACGCTGGATGACCTCAAGTCTTTCCGGCAATTCGGGAGCCGCTGCGCTGGACACCCGGAGTACCGCTGGACCTCGGGCGTGGAAACAACGACGGGCCCGCTGGGACAGGGCGTTGCCACGAGTGTGGGCATGGCCATTGCCGAAAAGTGGCTCGCCGCGCGTTACAACAAGCCAGATTTTGAATTGTTCGGCTATCGCATTTACGCACTCTGCGGCGATGGCTGCATGATGGAAGGAATCTCGAGCGAGGCAGCCTCGGTTGCCGGGCACCTGAAGCTCGATAATCTGTGCTGGATCTATGACAACAATCACATCACTATCGAAGGCAAAACCGACATCGCGTTCACCGAAGACGTCGCCGGGAGATTTCTGGCGTATGGATGGAACGTCGTTCGTGTCGGGGATGCCAACGATCTGGATCGCATTGAGAACGCGCTCCGGAATGCCGCGGGCACGACGGGCAGACCATCGATCGTAATCGTTGATAGTCATATCGGCTATGGTTCTCCGCATCGTCAAGACACGAGTGCGGCGCACGGCGAGCCGCTCGGCGAAGAGGAGATTAAGCTGGTGAAGCAGGCGTACGGCTGGCCGCCCGACGCCAAGTTCTTGGTTCCCAGCGGGGTCTACGAGCACCTCGAGTCCGGGATTGGACGGAGGGGCCGCGAAGCGCGCGAACAGTGGGAGAAACAGTTCGCCGAGTACCGGAAACAATTTCCCGAACTTGCCGCGGAGCTCGATCTGATTCAAAAACGCGAGCTGCCGGTGAACTGGTCGAAGGACATTCCTGTTTTTCCAGCTGATAGCAAGGGAGTATCCGGACGCGACGCCTCTGCCAAAGTCCTCAATGCCATCGCGCTGAATCTTCCCTGGATGATCGGTGGCTCCGCGGACCTTACTCCGTCCACCAAGACGCGACTGACGTTCCCGAGCGCGGGTGATTTTCAGGCCGACAGTCGATCGGGCCGCAATCTGCACTTTGGGATCCGTGAACACTCGATGGGCGCGATTCTCAACGGTCTCGCGCTGTCCAAGCTGCGACCCTTCGGGTCGGGGTTCCTGATATTCAGCGACTACGGGCGAGGTGCGATCCGGCTTAGCGCGTTGATGGAACTTCCCGTGGTCCACGTCTTCACGCACGATTCCATCGGCGTCGGCGAAGATGGCCCAACGCACCAGCCCATCGAACATCTGATTTCGCTCCGCGCCATTCCGAACCTGGTGGTGCTGCGTCCCTGCGATGCAAATGAGGTTGCGGAAGCGTGGAGAACGATTCTCGCCATGCCGCGGCAGCCGGTAGCGTTAATCCTGACGCGACAAAATCTGCCCACCTTTGACCGGAAGCGCTTCGCTGCGGCGAGTGGCCTGTCGAAAGGGGCCTATGTTCTCGCGGATGCAGAGGACGGCAAGCCGGAGGTACTCCTCATGGCCACTGGGAGCGAAGTCTCCCTGTGTGTAGAAGCCTATGAGGAGCTGACGCGACAAGGAGTACGCGCCCGCGTTGTGAGTATGCCTTCGTGGGAATTGTTTGAACGGCAAAGTGAAGAATACCGCCGCACCGTTTTGCCCCCAACGGTCAAGGCCCGCGTAGCGGTCGAGCAAGCATCCACGTTCGGATGGTGCCGATATACGGGAATTGACGGAGCGATTCTCGGAATGAGGACCTTCGGAGCCTCCGCGCCGCTGAAGGTGCTGCAAAAGGAATTCGGATTCACTACCGGCCACGTCTTGGAAGCTGCCAAGGCGCAGCTCGCACAGGTGAGATGACCATGCGCGTCGCCGTCGCTTCCGACCATGCCGGATTTTCGCTTAAGGGAAAGGTTGCCGAATATCTCGGCAGCTTAGGACACACCGTGGAAGATCTTGGCACGTGTGACACGACGCCGGTCGACTATCCGGATTTTGCGGAAGCCGTTGCCACGGCGATTCTCGGCGGACGCGTGGAGCGCGCCGTACTGATCTGCGGAAGCGGTGTCGGTGCCTCAGTGGCCGCGAACAAGTTTCGAGGTATTCGCGCCGGCCTGTGCCACGACACGTACTCCGCGCACCAGGGCGTCGAGCACGATCACATGAATGTGCTGGTCCTGGGAGGTCGCGTGATTGGCGAAGCGCTGGCGCATGAACTTGTTGGCGCATTTGTGGGCGCCAAACAGTCGCAGGAGCAACGGCACCTTCTTCGTCTAGGCAAAATTGAAGCCATTGAAGCGAAATGCGGTGTGGAATCTTTGAAGAGCCCGGCACACGCCGACTGAGGAATTTAGCGCAGAGATTAACACGTAAAGAAAGGTAGCCAGCAAAATGACAACGGCAGCACTGAGCATTCCCAAAGAAGCAAATCCGCTGAGAGGGCTCTCTGATTTTGGGCAGTCCGTCTGGCTGGATTACATTCGCCGAAGCTTGATTACCAGCGGAGAGCTAAAGCGTCTGGTTGTCGAAGACGGCTTACGGGGCGTTACTTCGAATCCAGCGATCTTCGAGAAGGCAATCGTAGGCAGCACCGACTACGAGTCGGTGATCGAGAGCAAGGAATCGGCCGGCCTGGATGCCAAGGGTCTCTACGAAAAAATCGCCGTCAAAGACGTACAGGACGCTGCAGACATCCTGCGTCCCGTATATGACGAAAGCAAACGCCACGACGGCTACGTGAGCCTCGAGGTCTCGCCGTTGCTGGCGAATGACACGGCCGGGACGCTGCAGGAAGCACGGCGGCTCTGGAAAACAGTGGGGCGCGAGAATCTCATGGTCAAGGTTCCGGCCACTCCCGAGGGCATCCAAGCAGTCCGCCAACTGATCAGCGAAGGCATCAACGTCAACGTCACCCTCCTTTTTTCGCGCGACGTTTACGAACAAGTCGCAAACGCTTACATCGAAGGTCTGACCGCGCGTGCGGCTAGCGGCGCCGACGTGAGCCGCATCGCCAGCGTAGCCAGTTTCTTCGTGAGTCGCATTGACTCCAAGCTCGACGCCCAAATCACAAACCAACTGAAAACAGCGACCGATCCGATCCTGGCCGCCCGCCTAAGCGGCCTGCTCGGGAAAGTCGCAATTGCCAATGCCAAGCTCGCCTATCACCGCTTCACCGAATTGTATTCGGGAGAGGCCTGGGCAGCCCTGGCCAAAAAGGGAGCGCAGCCCCAGCGGCTGCTGTGGGCGAGCACCAGCACAAAAAACCCCGGTTATCGGGATGTCGTCTATGTGGAGGAGCTGATCGGCCCTTCGACGGTGAACACGATTCCTCCTGCGACTTTCAATGCATTCCGGGAACACGGCAGGCTTCGCATGAGCCTGACCGAAGACCTGGAGAACGCCGCGGACACCATGGAATCGGTGGAGCGTGTCGGCATCTCGATGAAAACCGTGACAAGCACTCTTTTGGACGAGGGCCTGCGTCAATTCGTGGACGCGTTCGCGCAGCTCCTGAAAGCCACGGGATCGCGGAAAGGCCAGAAATCCGCAGCGAAAATCAATTCGGTTTCCTACACGCTGCCGGCGAGACTGTCGGCCGCCGTAGAGAGCGCGCTTACGGATTGGGCGAAGAACGACAAGGTGCGGCGTTTGTGGCGAGCCGACGCCTCGCTTTGGTCCGGATCCGACGAGAATCACTGGCTCGGCTGGCTTGGCATCACCGATGACCAAGTGGTGCACAGCGCCGCTCTGACTTCGCTTGCCGCCGAAGTAAAGCAAGCCGGATTCAAGCACGCCCTTCTGCTCGGCATGGGAGGATCGAGCCTTTGCCCGGAAGTCCTGCGGCTTACCTTTGGAAAGATCGAAGGATTTCCCGAGCTGCACGTCCTCGACTCCACCGATCCCGCGCAGATCAAAGCCATCGAAGCCAGGATCGATCTAAAGAGCACGCTGTTCATCGTCTCCAGCAAATCCGGCGGCACGCTCGAACCCAACATTTACAAACAATATTTCTTCACGCGGGTCAAGGAAGTCGTCGGTCAAAAGGAAGCAGGGAATCGCTTTATTGCGGTTACCGATCCGGGTTCGAAGATGCAACATGTGGCCGAGAACGATAAGTTCCGGCACATCTTCGCCGGAGTACCCAGCATCGGCGGGCGCTATTCCGCACTATCGAACTTCGGTATGGTCCCGGCCGCGGTCATGGGGATCGACATCGTGAAGTTCCTGAACCGCACAGAGGAAATGGTTCATGCCTGCGCCGCCACCGTACCGGCAACGGAGAATCCCGGCGTGGTCCTGGGCGCGATCCTTGGAACTGCGGCGAACAGCGGACGCGACAAACTGACCATCATTGCGTCTCCCGGTATTTCGGACCTCGGAGCCTGGCTCGAGCAGCTCCTCGCCGAATCCACGGGAAAAAGCGGCAAAGGAATCATTCCGGTGGACCGTGAAAGCGTGGCCAGGCCCGACAACTACGGCACGGATCGCGTATTCGCCTATCTCCGCCTCGAATCGGCACCCGACCAATCGCAAGACGTCGCCGTCGCGGTCCTCGAGAAAGCAGGCCACCCGGTAGTGCGCATCGCCGTGCAAGATCCCTATGCCATCGGCGAAGAATTTTTCCGCTGGGAAATTGCCACAGCCGTAGCGGGTTCGATCATCGGGATAAACGCCTTCAACCAACCTGACGTGGAAGCAAGTAAGGTGGCAACCCGAAAACTCACGAGCGAATACGAAGCCACCGGCAAGTTGCCTGCCGAAGAGCCGTTTTTCGAAGGCGACGGTGTGAAGCTCTACGCTGACGCAAAAAACGCAGACGCCCTCAAGCAGGGAAAATCGCTTGCCGAGATCCTGAAAACTCACTTCGCGCGCGCTGGCCAGGGAGACTATTTCGCTCTGCTCGGCTACATCACCATGAATCCCCAGAACGAGGCTGTTCTGCAGGCCATTCGCCACAGCCTGAGGGACAAGAAGAAGGTCGCGACGGTTCTTGGGTTTGGTCCGCGCTTTCTGCACTCCACCGGCCAAGCCTACAAAGGCGGACCCAATACCGGCGTGTTCCTGCAGATCACCAGCGACAACGCCGTCGATCTTCCCGTTCCCGATCAAAAGTACACCTTCGGCGTCGTCAAAGCTGCACAAGCCCGCGGCGATTTCACCGTACTTGCTGAGCGCGGGAGACGCGCCCTTCGCGTGCATCTCGGTAAAGACGTGAAAGCGGGACTCGCAACGTTACAAGCGGCGGTTGGCCAGGCACTCGCATAAAGCGGGGAGCTATTCGAAAGCGCGGAAGCGGACAGGAGAAATATCGATGCAACTCGGAATGATCGGGCTGGGAAGAATGGGAGCCAACATGGTGCGCCGGCTGCAACGAGCCGGACACCAGTGTGTGGCTTTCGACCGCAGTGCAGAGTCTGTAAAGCAAGTCGCCCGCGACGGCGCGAATGCCGCCACTTCGCTGGATGATCTGGTGAAGAAGCTGCAGAGGCCGCGCGCCGTGTGGCTGATGGTGCCAGCCGCCGTGGTGGACGCCACGCTGAAGGAACTGGCCGGAAAGCTTGAACCTGGCGACATCGTGATCGACGGCGGCAACTCGTACTACATCGATGACATCCGCCGCGCGAAAGAACTCGACGCGAAATCGTTGCACTACGTCGATGTAGGGACGAGCGGTGGTGTCTGGGGTCTCGAGCGTGGCTATTGCCAGATGATCGGCGGCGAGAAGCAAATCGTCGAGCATCTCGATCCAATCTTCAAATCTCTTGCGCCTGGGCGCGGTGATATTTCGCGCACACCGGGCCGGGAGAAAGTCCCGGGAACCGCGGAAGAGGGCTACCTGCATTGCGGCCCATCGGGCGCCGGGCACTTCGTGAAAATGGTGCACAACGGCATCGAGTACGCCTTGATGGCCGCCTATGCGGAGGGACTCAACATCCTGAAGCACGCTAATGCTGGAAGCGGAGCTCGCGAAGTCGATGCAGAGACAACGCCGCTCCGCAATCCGGAGAACTATCGCTACGACTTTCCTCTCGCCGATGTTACCGAGGTGTGGCGGAGAGGCAGCGTCGTGGCCAGTTGGCTCCTCGATTTGACCGCCATTTCTTTGTTAGAACAGCCGTCCCTCGAAAAATTCTCGGGGAGAGTATCGGATTCCGGCGAGGGGCGCTGGACCATCCTCGCAGCCATCGAATCCACAGCACCGGCGCCCGTCCTAACAGCATCACTCTTTCAGCGCTTTGTCTCTCGCGGGGAAGACGATTTTGCAGACAAGCTCCTGTCCGCCATGCGGTTTCAATTTGGCGGGCACATGGAGAAGGCGGCGAGCGCCAAGTAAGACGAGCAGATGGCAAATCAAATACGGATCGGATGAAAATGAATATGACTGATACTTTGCACGAACAAGGACAACAGCCAAGCCCCTGCGTTATGGTGATTTTCGGCGCCAGCGGCGATCTGACAAAACGCAAGCTGATTCCGGCGCTGTGCAATTTGGCCAAAGGCCGACTCCTCTCTCCTCAGTTCGCGGTGATTGGCTTCTCCTACAATTCAATGACAACGGAAGCCTTTCGAGCGCAGCTCAGCAAGGACATCAAAGAGTTTGCACCCGAGCCGGTCGATAGCCGTCTCTGGGATTGGTTTCTCGAACGAACCTATTACGTGCAGGGAGATTTCCAGGATTCCGCGGCGTATGGAAGGCTCCAGGCACAAATTGCAGCGGCGGAAAAAACCCACTCCACGCAAGGCAACCGCTTCTTCTACCTGGCGGTATCTCCGAAGTTTTTCGCTCCCGTGGTGAAGCAATTGGGCCAAGCCGGACTCACGCAGGAAGAGGACGGCAAATGGGCTCGCGTCATCGTGGAAAAGCCTTTCGGAAGAGATCTGGCTTCGGCAAAACAGTTGAACCGCGACCTCAAGCAGATTCTCGATGAACAGCAGGTCTACCGCATCGATCACTATCTGGGCAAAGAGACCGTGCAGAACCTCATGGTATTCCGTTTCGCGAACAGCATCGCGGAGCCCTTGTGGAACCGAAACTTCATCGATAGCGTGCAGATTACGGCTGCCGAGACGGTCGGCGTCGAGCAGCGCGGCGGCTATTACGAGACGTCAGGGGCCCTGCGCGACATGGTTCCTAATCATCTCTTTCAACTGCTTTCGCTGACGGCCATGGAGCCACCCATTTCGTTTGACGCAGACGCCGTGCGCGACAAGCAAGCGGAGATCCTCCATGCCGTTCAAGTTCCTAAGCCAGAAGACGTGATGAGCATGGCGGTCCGCGGACAATACGGCCAGGGAGCGACAGGAGCGGAACGGCTGCCCGCCTATCGCAGCGAGCCCATGGTTTCCGCCGCTTCGAATACCGAGACCTATGCCGCGTTGCGGCTCGAAATCGATAACTGGCGGTGGGCCGGCGTGCCCTTCTACCTCCGTACAGGTAAGCGCCTCTCGCGCCGCACGACCGAAATCGCCATTCAGTTTCGCCGTTCTCCCTTCGTTTTGTTTCGAAATACTAAGATCGCAGATCTGCAGACGAACCGGTTGGTAATTCACATCCAGCCAGACGAAGGAATTTCGCTGAGATTCGGAGCTAAGGTTCCGGGCCCAGTGATGCAACTCGGCCTTGTGAACATGGAGTTTGATTACGCACGCGACTTCGGACGTTCCCACAGCACCGGGTACGAACGGCTCATGTACGACTGCATGATGGGCGACGCCACCCTGTTCCAGCGCGCGGACATGGTAGAAGCGGGCTGGCGAGTGATTCAACCCGTTCTGGATGCGTGGTCCGCCGCTCCGGCCAAGGGTTTTCCGAACTATGCCGCGGGAAGCTGGGGCCCGGCCGAATCTGGCGAATTGCTTGCGCGCGATGGACGTGCGTGGCGAACGATTGGGGAAGAACACACGCCGCCCGCCCCAACCGAGCTCCCGGAAACCTTGGCGCGGGCGACCGCAGGAGTGAAGTAGACCATGACGAGCAATCGAGAAATCAGAATCTTGGCGGATGCCAATAGCATTGCACAGACGGCCGCCGCGGAATTTCTTGAGGCAGCACGCGAAAGCGTCCGCGAAAACGGCTCGTTCAGCGTCGCCCTTGCCGGTGGTTCCACGCCGAAAGCTCTGTACGGCTTACTCGCCAGCAACCCGTTGCTGCAGGCGAAGGTACCGTGGAGCAAGATCCAGTTTTTCTTTGGCGATGAACGGCACGTACCCCCCGATCACGCGGAGAGCAACTTTCGCATGGCCAAGGAAGCGATGTTCGGCAAAGCCCCGATGGATCCGAAGCAGGTGCATCGCATCAAGGCTGAGAAGCGAAATGCCGCGGAAGCTGCGGCGCAATACGAAGACGATTTGCGCGCGAGTTTCGGATTGGCTGCAGACCAGTTTCCTGGTTTCGATCTCGTGCTCCTGGGGATGGGCCCGGAGGGGCACACAGCTTCTCTCTTTCCCGGCACAAAAGCATTGAAGGAAGAACGCCGGCTGGTCGTCAGCAACTGGGTGGGCAAACTCTACACAGATCGCATCACCCTCACGCCGCCGGTCTTGAACAATGCGGCGCGGGTGATCTTCATGGTGCACGGCGAGGAAAAGGCGCCTGCGCTAAAGGCGGTGCTCGAAGGACCGTACGAACCAGAGCAACTTCCTGCACAGTTGGTCCGGCCGAAGCTGGGCAAAGTGTTGTGGCTCGTTGATCCATCTGCGGCTAGCATGCTCGTTCCACAAGCGAAAGGTGCAGTCTAGGAGAAAATTATGGCTAGCAGTGCACGCACTACCGTTGAAACCCACTTGGGTGCCAAAGCCCAGGCCTTACTCGAATTTCATTCGCCCAAAATTCCCAAGGAGCGGCTCCACCTTCCCGGCTCCGATTTTATCGACCGCGTTTGGGCCGGGTCCGATCGGAATATTCGTGTTCTGACCAATCTGCAGCGAATCTATGAACACGGGCGTCTCGGTAAGACGGGCTATCTCTCGATACTTCCCGTCGACCAGGGTATTGAGCACTCCGCAGGGGCAAGCTTCGCAAAAAACCCTGATTACTTCGACGCGGAAAACATCGTAAAGCTGGCCATCGAAGGTGGATGCAACGCTGTGGCTTCAACGTGTGGCGTCCTCGGCGCGGTCGCACGCAAGTACGCGCACAAAATCCCCTTTATCATGAAACTAAATCACAACGAATTACTGACCTACCCCAATAAGTTCGAGCAAGTTTTTTTCTCCACGGTGAAGGTAGCGTACGACATGGGCGCGGCAGCTGTAGGGGCGACCATCTACTTCGGCTCAGAGCAGAGTGACCGCCAAATTGTCGAGGTCAGCAGGGCCTTCGCGCACGCGCATGAGCTGGGCATGGGCACGATTCTGTGGTGCTATCTGCGCAACAGTGCATTCAAGAAGGACAAAGACTACCACCTCTCGGCGGATCTAACCGGCCAGGCAAATCACCTGGGCGTGACCATCGAGGCCGACATCATCAAGCAAAAGCTTGCGGAGAACAATGGCGGCTATCAGGCCCTCAACATGGGCGACTCCAGTTACGGCAAGTTCGACAAGCGCATTTACACCGACCTTGCCAGCGATCACCCCATCGATCTTTGCCGCTACCAGGTAGCCAATTGCTTCATGGGGCGGGCCGGTCTGATCAACAGCGGCGGAGCCTCCGGCGCGAACGATTTTGAGGAAGCCGTCGTTACGGCAGTGATCAACAAACGGGCAGGTGGCACCGGGCTGATTTCAGGGCGCAAGGCATTTCAACGGCCGCTACAGGATGGGATTCAGTTGCTGAATACGGTTCAGGACGTCTATTTGAGCCCTGAAGTCACGGTCGCCTGAGGAGCTAAGCAGTATTCGAAAGTTGCGAGAGGGTTCCTTCCACAAGGGAGAGAACCGTTAGGAGGAGGGTTGTCAAATCGGTTGAAGGGGAAGGTAGCCGTCGTAACGGGCGGCGATCAGGGGATTGGCCGCGCCATCGCGGAGCGCCTCGCATGCGATGGCGCGGATGTGGCGATCTGCTATCGCAAGAATAAACAAGGTGCGGATGAAGTCGTGGAGCGAATCACATCTGCGACAAAGCGCCGCGCCGCGGCCTTTCAAGCGGATATCGGCAAAATTTCTGATGGCCAACAATTCATCAAAGAGGCTGTCGCCAGCCTCGGCAAGGTCGATATCCTGATCAATAACGCGGGTCTGGAGAAGCGGGCGGATTTCTGGGATGTGACGGAAGCGGATTTCGACGCCGTTCTCAATGTCAACCTCAAAGGGATGTTTTTTGTAACGCAGGCCGTGGTGCGTCACCTTCGGCAAGAGAATCGGCCGGGGAAAGTCATCAATATCAGTTCGGTCCACGAGGAACTCCCGTTCCCGCATTTTTCGTCCTATTGCGCGAGCAAAGGCGGAATCAAGATGCTGACGCGAAACCTGGCGATCGAGCTTGCGCCGAACAAGATCACGATCAACTCCATTGCGCCCGGGGCCGTCGAAACACCGATCAACACAAAACTCCTGAATGATCCGGTGAAGCTCAAAGAGCTGCTTGAGAATATCCCGCTTGGGAGGCTCGGGAAACCGGAAGATGTTGCGGGTTTGGCCAGTTTTCTGGCTTCCGAGGAATCCGACTACATTACGGGATCAACGTTCTTCGTCGACGGCGGTTTGTTGTGGAACTACCAGGAGCAGTAGCGAATCGGCAGGAATTGGATTTGCAGAGGCCGGGCTCAAGCCCGGGCAACTAAGTCGAATACTAACGAACGAGGTCAAAACATGGCATCGAAAAGTGGACGCGCGGCTCAGCCGATCAGGATGGTAATAGCGGATGTCGATGGAACGCTGGTTACACAGGAGAAGGTGCTGACAAAGCGCGCAGCCCAGGCGGTCCTGAGTCTGCACGAAGCGGGAATCCAGTTCAGCGTCACGAGCGGACGGCCTCCCCACGGCATGGCCATGCTGATCGATCCGCTGAAACTTACGCAACCGCTGGCTGCGTTCAATGGCGGCGTGTTGATTAAGCCCGATCTCAAAACGGTCGTTGAGCAAAAGTTTCTACAAGTGGGAGTGCCGGAGAAGGTGATCGAGGCCATTGAGAATCATGGTTTGGACGTTTGGGTCTACACGGACACGGAATGGTTCGTACGCGACCCGAATGCAGCTCACGTCGCACGCGAGCAGTGGACTGTAAAATTTCCTCCCACCGTGGTCAAAACATTTGCCGGCATTCTCGGCCGCGTCGCCAAAATCGTCGGCGTCAGCGACGACCTCGAGCGCGTGGCCAAATGCGAGAAAGATGTGCAGCAAGCCGGCGGCGCGCACATTTCCGCGGCACGCTCGCAACCTTACTACCTGGATGTGACACATCCGCAAGCCAATAAAGGCGAGGTCGTACTTTCCATCTCGAGGCTGCTCAACATTCCGGCCGCGGAAATCGCGACTCTCGGAGACATGCCGAACGACGTTCTGATGTTCAAGAAGAGCGGTGTGAGTATCGCCATGGGCAACGCCAGCCCGGAAGTTCAGGCATCCGCCACTTACGTGACGTCCACAAACGAGGACGAGGGATTCGCAAAGGCAATCGAGAAATTTGTATTGAACGCCCACGCGGCGAAAGTCTGACGGGGGACACACTGGTCGCATGCCCTGCATACTTCCTCTGAAACGCATGCCCCGGCTTATCGCACTCCTTGGTGCCGCGGCTTTAACGTCCAGAGCCCAGGAACCTGTGGCTCAGCAAAACGATCTGCAAGAGCAACTTCAGCAGCTCAAGCGCCAGTACGACACCACAACCCGCGACCTTGAACAACGCATCGCTGCCCTCGAACAGCAAATCCAAAAACAGAAAGAGGCCGCCGAGAAAAGTAAGGAGGGCACCGTCTCCTCGGTAGAGCTGGCTGCCCAGCAAGCAGCTCAAAAAGCGGTGCTCGGAGAGTCCGATGAGGTAGGGGCAAAGTTTCAGGGCCAGCTTCCCTCGGAGCCGACCTATGACCTCCTCAGAGAGGCCGACCAAAAGATAGAGAAACTGAACGAGCAGGCGCAGAGCTTTGAGTTCCACGGCTATTTCCGGTCGGGTTATGGCCTCAACGGCAAGGGCGGATCGCAAGTCGCGTTTCAGGCTCCCGGCGCGGATGCGAAATATCGCCTGGGCAACGAAGCAGAAACTTATGGAGAATTCATTTTCGTCAACAACTGGCTCAACGCGGAGCACAACAGCGACAAAGCCTGGATGAAAACAGAAGTGATGATCGAGGCCAACACAGGGAATTATGCGAGTTATGCAAATTTTACGGGCAACACGGGAAACGATCAGTTCCGGCTGCGCGAAGCGTTTGTGCGCGCTGGCAACATCCTGGAGAGCCAACCGGATGCGAAGTTCTGGGCCGGAGAACGCTACTACAGGCGCCAGCACATCGAGATCAATGATTTCTATCCGCTGGACATGAGCGGCTATGGCGCCGGTGTTGAGGACTGGAACCTTCGCATCGGTAAAATGTCGGTGGCGTTTCTGGCGGGCGCGAGGCCTGACATCGTCACGCAAAACGGAAACTACGCCAAGAACAATATCGATGTGCGGCTCTATGATCTCAAAGGGCCCTTTGGGCTTTACGCTCTTTGGTTTGATTTTGCGAACGCCAAGGGCGGTACCACGCCGAGCGGCACAGTAATTCCGACCGCGAACGGCTACGCATTCGGATTGCGCCACCAGCGCCTGGAATGGCACGGCGGTTACCATGCGTTTTCCATTCAATACGGGAAGGGCGCAGCGAGCAATTTCAGCACGTCGATCGATAATCCTGACCCCTTCATAAAGAGCTCGGAGAGACTGCTGATCGCGGAACACCTGCTCGTTCAGCCCAACGACCGATTTGCGATCATGCCGATAATTCAGCGGGTGGCTACGAAAGTTTACGATCGCACCGCAAATCGGCGCAGGCCGCCAATTCTTCAGCCGCCCAGTGCTGCGTTTGTTCATGACGTACGCAAACTGGTCCAACGGCTACCGGGGCCTGGTAGGTGGAATCCCATTCGAGGATAGAACCAGCGGATTGACCTACGGCGTGCAAGCGGAAACGTGGTGGTAGCAGGAGCCTGCGGGAATCACGAACTCGACGCCGAGGTTCGGCTCGACCAGCAAGTCATTCTGTGGCACCGAAAAGTCTTTGGAATCCGAGGTGAACATGGCATCGCAGGAAATTGCAACTACTCCTAGTCCGGCACAAAGCATTGCGGTTGCCTCGGCGACGCAAGATTACACACGCCCTTTGGCCATCGTCACAACGCTCTTCTTCATGTGGGGATTTCTCACATGCTTGAACGACATCCTGGTGCCGCACCTGAAGTCCATATTCGATCTAAGTTACGCGCGAGTGATGCTGGTGCAGTTTGCGTTTTTTTCTGCATACTTCTTATTTTCGGTGCCGTGGTCGAAGGTCGTGAACAGGATCGGTTATCAGAGGACCATGGTAGTCGGTTTGCTGACCATGGCTCTTGGAGCGTTCCTGTTTTTGCCCGCAGCATCCGCAGCTTCGTATCCGCTGTTCTTAACAGCGCTGGTGGTTCTCGCCACGGGAATTACCGGCCTGCAGGTATCCGCTAATCCTTACGTGGTCGTTTTGGGCAAGCCCGAGACGGCATCGAGTCGTCTGGATCTGACCCAGGCGTTTAATTCGTTGGGTACTACCATCGCCCCGAAACTCGGCGGGCTGCTGATCTTGGCCACGGCGCCAATGGCCATGGAAGAGCTGCACCAACTGTCGCCCCATGCGCTGCATGCGTATCGCGTGCAGGAAGCGGCTTCGGTGAAGATGCCATACACGGTTATTTGCGTTGCACTGGTGCTGCTGGCGGTAGTGATCGGGACCTTTAAGCTGCCGAAGATTGAACACGCAGAACATCGCTCGGGCGTGGACGACTCTATCTGGAAGCATCCCAACCTTATCTTGGGCGCAGTTGGGATTTTCGCGTATGTGGGTGCGGAAGTTTCTATCGGAAGCTTTCTGGTGAATTTTTTCGGCTTGCCGGAGATTGCGGGCTTCTCCGCAAAGACCGCGGCCGGTTTTGTTTCGTTCTACTGGGCCGGCGCCATGATCGGGCGGTTTCTGGGCGCAGGACTTCTCCGGCGGATTAGGCCCGGAAATCTGCTGGGTTTGTGCGCGATCTGTGCTGCAACGCTGGTGAGTGCTTCCATGATCCTGGGCGGCCATACGGCCATGTGGAGCATCCTCTCGGTCGGGTTGTTCAACTCGATTATGTTCCCCACGATCTTCAGCTTGGGGGTGGCAGAGCTAGGTCCTCTGACGGGAAGTGGATCCGGCCTCCTGACAATGGCCATTGTGGGTGGGGCAATTCTGCCGGTGGTTCAGGGCATAATCGCCGACCATGTGGGGATTCATCACGCATTCCTTCTACCGGTGCTCTGCTACCTTTATATATTGTTCTACGGGCTAAGCGGATCGAAGCCGAACAGCGCGCGGTATGCCAAGGAGTAAGCGCAACAAAATACAGGGGTTAATCTTATAGCGACTCGGAATGAGGCGGAAGAAAGTGGCTAACGATCCGAGTGGGTGCGATGGCCGGTTTTGCTGCACTCGGCGCGGACCGCAGTGAGTGTGGCCGGAGAGAGAAGTGGCGCTTCCGAACAAGACTTGAGGTGTTGCACGAAGAAATTTTAGGGGGTAGCGACCGGAGCTATGCTCGAAGCGGCAAAGAGTTTACTCCTGGTTCTGAGCGCGCTCTTTCCCATCGTGGATCCGCTTGGGGGCAGCCCCTTCTTCCTGGCGCTAACCGGGGAGTACGCGCCGGAGGCGCGAAAAGCATTGTCATGGCGAATTGCCATGAACAGTTTCGGCCCTGCTGGTGGGATCGTATTTTGTTGGGACTTACATTCTGGCGTTCTTCGGGATTTCGTTGCCGGTGGTGCAGGTCGGTGGAGGGTTGATCGTCGTCGCGACGGGATGGACGTTGCTGAGGCAAAAGGACGATGAAAAACACGAGGTGCACAGAACGGTGCAGCCGCAGGACACTTTCCGCCATGCGTTCTATCCTTTGACAATGCCCTTAACGGTGGGACCCGGATCCATTTCTGTGGCGGTTACGCTAGGAGCGAACGCAGCCCACAGTCACGCGCTGCATCCCTTGACTATCGTAGCGGCGCTAGTGGGTTGCGTGTTGATCGCGCTCAGTATTTTCTTGTGCTACGGATTTGCTGACCGGTTGGCGCGATTCTTGGGAGCGATGGCAATGACGGTAATCGTACAACTGTCGTCATTTCTCCTGGTTTGTATCGGAGTGCAGATTACGTGGAACGGGATGAAGGCGTTAGTGGAATCACTGACGCTTCACATTGGCTGAGACGAGATATCTTACGCGAGTTCGTTTACAGCGGCGCGGGCGGATTCGAGGAGCCGGCTGGCGCTTTCGCGAGGGCTGCCGTGCTCAAAGATGGCGCTCCCCGCCACGAGGATCTCGGCGCCAGCGCGCACGATGTTCGCGATTGTGTCGTGATGGACGCCGCCGTCTACTTCAACGCGAAAATTGAGCCCGCGAGATTGGCGGATTTGCGAGAGGAGCTCAATCTTTTTTAGGGACGAAGGGATGAAGGATTGACCGCCAAAACCGGGATTCACGCTCATTACCAGAACATGATGAACCAGAGGAAGAACCTCATTGAGGGTGTGGACTGGGGTGGCGGGGTTTATTACTACGCCCGGTTTGCATCCATGGGAGGCGATTAGACGGAGCGTCCGATCGAGATGGACACAAGCTTCTTGATGCACAGAAATCCAATTAACGCCGACTTCCGCGAATGCGGGGATGAATTCGTCGGGTCGTTCGATCATCAGGTGGCAATCGAGGGGGACCCGGGTGACCTTGCGAAGAGAGGCGACCACAGGCGGGCCGATCGTAAGATTAGGAACGAAATGGCCGTCCATGATGTCGACGTGGAGAACAGTGGCTCCGCCCTCGACGGCGGCTTGCGCATCTTCGCCGAGCCGTGCGAAGTCAGCAGAGAGAATGGAGGGAGCGAGTTCGATCATGGGAATGTTGATTCGGCCGCTAGCGGATCAGCTGGCCACTTGTGCTCTAGGCGGCTCCACTTGTGCCATTTTTTCGATCAGGCGGCGGGTTATCCTATCGCCTCGCAGGCGGCCCACGGGGCGAGGATCGTCTTTGCTTTTGACGACGGGCAACCAGGAGATGCCGCGATCGAGCATGGTGGCGGATGCGACGACAAGGGAATCCTCGAGAGCGACATAGATCGGATTCCCGGGCAGAAGGTCAGCTAGCCTGCGCTCGCTGACGTCTTCGCGCCCATCTGCCGGAGTGAGCGCGATGCGGGCGATAATTTGATACAGATCGTTACGATCCAGAGTCCCCCACAGGCGCTGCTTTTCGTCAACGACCAAAAGATGGCCGGTGGCACTTTCATTGAGAGCCTTTATCGCGTCAGCGTACCTGGTTTCTTTACTGAGGAGCTTGGCAGGAAGCGGATCGAGGAGGGACGCGAGCGGTTCCCCTTCCAGGATGGACTTGCTGATCGGTAAACGGCGCCAAAAGTCGCCGGAGCGGCTAGTGACGGCTTTTGCGAGCAGGTCGCGAAGCGGTGCGAAGGAACCCGCAAGTTCTGAGAAGAGGGCGCTGCCGACTTGACGGAGGCGGACAGCGGAACGAGCGCGGATGCTCGTTTCGTGGGGGCGGTTTCCTAAGAGTGCGCCTTCGCCGAAGAAGTCACCTTTGCCCAAGACGGCGACAAGTTTGGCGTCCGAAGTTTGTGAATCTTTTTGCAGAACCTCTACCTGGCCCTCTTCAATGATGCTGAAGACACGCGCAGGTTCGCCTTGGTGGTGAATGAAATCGCCGGGCCGGTAATACGCGTGAGTGGCTTGTTGTGTTGTGTCCGAGTTCAGGAAGCTGAGATCGCGGGGGAAGAGGACGTCCCACGACCAGTCAAGGCCGACCTTGATCCGGCGAGACCACGTGGGAAGTTTGAAGAGGTAAACGCCGCGCCAGAGTAACCACGCGACGAAGCCGGAAATGTGCACGCCGAGCATTTCCGCGACAGCCTGATAGCCGCCGATGGAGCAGAGCTGACCAAGCGCTTTGAAGCGGAAGGGTTGCGTGGGCTCGGCTTTCAAAATCCGAACGACATTGAGCGCAGCTTGGCGGCCCTGGCGCTCCGCAAATTGACCTGTGGGTGCTGCGGGTTTGTTGTCGAAGGCGTTGATGATGTACGCGCAGTCGCCGATGGCCCAAGCATTGGTTTGTCCTTCGATGCGCATTTCGGGAGTGGTGCGAATCCGCCCACGCTCTTTTGGAACATCGAGAGCTTGCACAATGGGAGAGATCGCAGTGCCGATGGTGCAGACGACTGTGGCGCCAGTCAGCATGCGTCCATCGTTGAGTTCGACTCCCTCATGCGTTGCGGCAACCGCGCGCGTATTCAGCAGCATGGTGATTCCGGCTTTTTCCATCTTTTTTCGGGCGAATTCGCGGAGCTTGGGTGCTACTTCGGGCAGGATCTGGTCCTGGGAATGAACCAGGCTGACAACCACATCTTCCTTGCGGAAATTTTGATAAAAGCGGGTGCTGCTTCGGACAAGTTCATTGATTTCGCCGGCGACTTCCACGCCGCTGAAGCCGGCACCCACGATGATGAAGCTGAGATGCCATCGGCGGAGATTGGGATCAGTGGCGGCTTCGGCGGATTCCATTTGGCGGACGATCTGCTGGCGAAGCTCGACAGCGTCGCGCATGACCTTAAAGGCGAAGGCGTGGTCGCTCATTCCGGGGATGATGCCGAGATTGCTTTCCGCGCCACAGGCGACGACAACATGGTCGTAGTGCAAGCGCGTCAACGCGCCGTTGCCATCGTCGAACTCAATTTCTGAGGAGGAAAGATTTATCCTTTGCACACGCTCGGTCCGGCACTCGATCCCCGGGAGCATTTGACGTAAAGGGGCGGCGGCTGCATCCGCATTGATCGAAGCTCCGGCTACGTCCGCGAGGAGCGGATGAAATACCATGTGGTTTTCCCGGCTGAAGAGAAGAATGTCGCACTCCGACGCGCGGAGCTTGCTGCGAAGAGTCTTTGCGAACTGTACGGCGGCGAAGCCTCCACCAACAACGACTACTCTTACTGGGTTCACTTACTTGCTCCTATCGCTTGCCTAGATACAACTGACAACTTCGGACTTCTCATGGGGCTCCTCCAATTACTGTGATGCCGCACGGGACATTTCGACGCTCCGGTTCAGGATACGGAGCCGAGAATTGCGCGTATATCGGGAACGTGTGAACCGTATTCGAAATGAGCGGCGAAATTGTTTCTCCTACGAAGACCGTCGGTCCCCCGAAGTCAGTCTTGCCAATGGTCCTCGGGCGGCGCGATGCCCATGCGCTTCATTTTGTAAAAGAGCGTGGTGCGTTTTAGGCCGAGTCTGGCGGCCGCCCCTCGCGGACCACCGAGCTTCCAATTCGCGCGCTGGCAGGCAGCGAGGATCTCCCGCCGGACTTTATCTTCCAGCGTGGGATTGGCAATCTCCATCGGTGCCGGCTCGTATTTCTCGAGAGGTGCCGGTTCGAAGACTCCGTCATTGGAAAGAATTACGGCGCGGGCAACGTAGTTTTGTAACTCCCGGATGTTCCCAGGCCACGAATGACGAACGATCGCGCGCATGGTTTCTTCGGGGATGGTGTCGATCATTTTGTCCATGGAGGTGGCGAACTGTTCGATGAAGTAGCGCACAAATTCCGGAATATCCGCTTTTCTCTCGCGGAGCGGTGGCAGAGAAACCGGGAAAATATTCAGGCGATAGTACAAATCCTCTCGGAATTCACCGTCATTGACCATCTGCCGCAGATCTCGATTGGTCGCCGCGACGACACGAACATCGACGCGCGTGGTACGGGTGCTGCCTACGGCCTCGAACTCGCGCTCCTGGAGGACACGGAGCAGCTTGGGCTGAAGCTCCAGTGGCATGTCTCCGATTTCATCAAGAAACAGTGTGCCTCGGTCCGCCAGCGCAAACCGGCCGACATGCGAATTGACAGCTCCGGTAAAGGCTCCGCGTTCGTGCCCGAAAAGCTCACTTTCGAGAAGACCGGCCGGCATCGCCGCACAGTTCACTTTGACGAGATTCCGGCTGCGGCGCGGGCTGAGCTCGTGAATCGCGCGCGCGATAACCTCCTTGCCCGTCCCGGTTTCGCCGGTGATCAAGACGGTGGCGTTCGTTGGCGCCACGGCCTCGACTTCCGTGAGGATGGAGCGGAGGCCGCCACGGCGCCCCACGATCGTCTCCACGAACGAAGCTACGGCGCGCTCCCGCCTGCGCACAATGGATTCATCAAGACAATATAGAGTCGTGCTCATAGTTGCGTTTCCCCTGTTTTCTTCAATCTGCGTACCTGCAGTTGCGATCATCTTTTGCTCCTACGCCTAGCGTCACAAACTTCGACGTGAGGTTTATGGTGTTCCCAGTCCCGGAGCTCGCCCGACGGTGCGCTCGAGCTCCGCCCAGGCCAGCAAATATCCAAGCCTGGCCTGCAAAAGTTCCGCTTTGGCCTCGTAGTGCGCGGCCGTCGCGTGCCTCACGTCGGAAATCAGAACTACGCCTTGCGCGGCCTGATTGGTCGCCAGGCGTTCGCTTTCCTGGCGGAGCTGTGCGACCTGAGTTGCTACGTTGACCATGCTCTTGGTCCGCTCGAGCTTGTTGTAGCTACGCTCGACGGCAACGGCGACTTGATCTTTCAAGTGATCGAGATTCTCCTGCGCTTCGGCGAGTTGCGCGGAATGTTCGCGCACGGTGGCGCGACGCTTGCCGAAGTCCCATAGCGTATAGTTCATGCTGATTCCGACGGTCCCAAAGTTTCGCACCAAGAACGGCACGCCATCCTGGTAGCTGTGGCGCGCAAATGCGGTGATGTCGGGAATATAGGCGGTTTTTGCCGCAGCGACGCCGGCACGTGCTTTTTCTACCGCTTGCTCGGCAGCGCGGATCTCCGGATTTTCCTCCCAGGCCTCTTTCACGTACTCGTCTTTCGGCAGAGTCTCAAAATTTGCCTCGACCTCAGGGTCAAGTTCCAATTTTGCGTCCAGCGGAAGACCGAGCAGATCATTCAGCTCTGCGGTGTAGTCCTCAAGTTGGAGTTCGGCGGTGAGGACGGATTGCTGTCCCTGTAGGAGTTCGGCGCGACTTTGCAGCGTTGCGACTTGAAGAGCGCTCCCGTTGCGGACGTCGTTTTCATTCTCACGCAGGCCTTCGGTAGCGAAGGACGTTTCCTGCTCGGCGGCTTTCTTCTGAAGCTGCGCGACGAGGATATTGTAATAAAGCGCGTGCACTTGCAGCGCGATCTCGTTCTCGGTATTTTTCAAATCGTCCCGCGAAGTTGCGACTTCTGCTGCGGCAATGCGATTTTCCTGATGAATGCGAAGCAACTGCGTCAAAGGCTGGGCGACCATCGTGCCGCTTGTAAACAGCGTGTTCTTGCCCTGTGGCAAGGCGGTATTGCGTGCCGGGACGGGCACACCTGCCGCAGTGCCGAACGCTCCCGGGGGAATCGAGAGATCCTGTAGCTCGCTGATATGCAGCGCATTCGATTCGTTGGTTATGGTGGGAAAGTAAGCGGAGCGGGCACCCTCTTTGCGGTGTTCGTTCTCCTGAACCTTAAAGCGCGCGATTTTGAGCGTGCGGTTCTGTTCCACAGCCAGATGAACCGCTTCCGCGAGGGTGAGATGACGCGCTTCGTTTGCTAGGGATGAGATGGCACAGAGGAAAAGCGCTCCGGTGGTTGCAGTGAATCGGAAGATGCGCTGGCGAGTCGACGTATGCTTACCGAGCCTTGATCCAAGGCGATAAGTCTGGCGCGCGATCATGATTTTGCCTCCCGAGGTAATTGTTGCTGAACGTCAGCAAGACCTTCGTAGCTCAAGGGCGACTTGCGGAGCAGTCCGACGAGAACAAGGGCGATGGCGCAACTCCAGGCGACCAACAGAAAGCCGTCAATGAGGCTCAACGAATAGGCCTGAAGGCGTAGCCGGGCGGCGATGAGATCGGCCGCACGCGCCGCAGCCGATGGGAGCCCGGAGGACTTCCCAAAGAGTCCCGCGGTCAGCGCATGAATATTTGCATCTGTAATCCAGTTGCCTCTGCTTACGTGCAGACCCAAGAGATTCGAGTGCAGCTTCTCGCGGTCGGCGAGAAAATGGCCCATGTATATGGCTCCCGCGGTTCCTCCAAACAATCTAACGGTATGAAAGAACGCGGAGAATGTCAGGATCCACTGAGGTTTCGACAACCCACCAGTGAAAACGCCCTGCAGGACAATGCCTCCCACCAGTCCTATGAGAGCAAACGATTGGCCGACGCCCGTCAGCAGCTCGGTGCGATAATAGTTTTCTGCGGCCCACGCACTGGAGTATTGGGCGCAGAAAACAGCCGCGAGGGCTGTGCATGTCAGCCCAGCAGCGAAGACCAGCCGAGGATCAACCCCGCTACGCAGTAGAAGACCCCCCATCAGCGCGACCGGCAGAAGCGGTATAGCGCTCCAGATGATTGCCGGCCCGATCTGATCGGCCTCGAAACCATGGATAGCCAGCGACTGCGGAATCAGGATGATGGTTAAGGTGAGAGTAAACCGAAACCAGAAGAGCAGACTGCCAAGCAGGACAGTATTCCATCGCCATAGATAAGTGAGCGCGACAAGGGGGTTGGGACCGAGTAGTCGTCGTACAAGCGCGCATAGTGTGAAGAACGCGCCGGACCAAAACAACGCGTTGAATACGCCGGAGCGCCACCAGTCGAGCCTCTGGCCTTGCTGGAGGGCGGCAAGCATCAGAGCCAATCCGGCACTCAGGTACAGGAACCCGACAAAGCTAGGCGCAGAACTACCCTTCTTTCGAGCAGGAGCCGACGGTATCCCGAAACAGATACAGATCATCATCACCGGCGCGATGAGAGCGGAGCCCCAGAACATCCAGTGCCAAGAAAGTTGGTCGCGATACCACCCATAAAGTGATGGCGCGACATTGACTGCACCATCGATGGACGTTGCATAGAATGCGAGTACAAAGGGTAGAAATCGCACGGGGGCGATACGAAGGGCAAAGGTTAACGTGAGCGGATAAAAGGTGCCTGAGGTCAGCCCGGCGACAATCAATGCGGCAACCAGAAGGCTAAAGCTGTGTATGAAGGGCAAGAAGGCGCAGGTTGCGGCAAAAATGCCTGCTGCAAACAGAAGGACACGGCGTGGTCCGAGTAAACCTCCGAGGTAGACGCTAAATGGGCCGATAAACATGATCGCAGCGTTATAGGCGCTGTCGAGCCAGGCACCGGCATCGTAGCTGATGCCGAGATGACCTTTCAGGTCCGCCAGCCCCAAGCTAAGCATGCGCCCGGTAAGGGTGACGAGGCCGGCTCCGATGAGCACGCCGAGTATCCCCACTAGCGGCCGGGTTGAGATTTCCGACGGGATCGCGGCGGCCGTGGCACGCGCAATCTCCGCAGAGCTAGGTGGACGCGTTGTAATCGCTGCAGAAGCCATGATGGGTCCCTTATCGCCTGGTGCGGACTGTGGCCGTTACAGAAAGACCGGGTTGGAGTTTGGCGGCCAGGTTGACATCATCCAGCACAATCTTTACGGGAATGCGCTGCACGACCTTGGTGAAATTTCCGGTAGCATTGTCCGGCGGCAGCAACGCAAACTGCGATCCGCTGGCCGGAGCAATCTCGATAATCTTGCCGTGAATGGTTTCCCCGGGGTATTTATCGATCCGAATTTCTGCGGGGTCGCCAACTTTAACGTTGGTCAGCTGCGTCTCGCGATAGTTCGCCTGGACCCACTTGGTCATATCAACGAAAGAGATCACCTGCGTTCCCGGAGATACCAGCTGCCCAGGGCGAACTTGGCGCTCGCCAACGGTGCCCTCCCCCGGCGAGAAGATCTTGGTATAGCCGAAGGCCACGAGGGCAGCAGCGAGACTCGCTTGCTTGGCGCGCAGGTCTGCTTGAAGTTGCATTTCCTGGGATAGCAAAACGGTTTTTCCAATGCGCTCTGCTTCGACTGAGAGTTCACTGCTGCGCAGACCGGTTCTGGCCTGCTCGAGGTCGGCCTCACGGCTTGCCATCTGAGCCGTGAGGCTCTCCTCGTCAGCGACAACCGCCTCGACCTTTTGCTGAGTAGTTGAATGACTCTCATAGAGGGCTTCCTGGCGTTTGCGTTCCGAGCGGGCACGGGTAAGGCCAGCTTGTATAGCTTCCTTGCCGGCCTGAGCTGCGGCAATTTGGGCTTTGGCCAGATCAATTCCCTCAAGCGCTTTTGCAATCTTGGCATCTTGCAATTCGCGTTGGCGAAGGTTGTTGTTTATCGCGGCCCTTGCTGCCGCGATGGCCGCATTCGCCTGGTCAACCTGCGCCTGGTAATCTTTGTCTTCCAGTTCGACGATCAGGTCCCCTTTGTGCACCTGCTGATAGTCCGAGACGTGTACTGCGCTAACGATACCGGGAACCTTGGTGCTGAGGGGAGTGAGATCGCCTCGGACGTAGGCGTCGTCAGTGACCTGGTCGATTCGCCCGCCCTCCCAGGCATTCCAATTTCGGGTGAGGGTGATGATCAAAGCGGCAGCGAGGAGGAGCACAGCTATGGGCGTGAGATAGCTGAGCCACTTCGGCTTGGCGGCGGGCGCCGGTGGGCGCTCGGGTACAGTCGTGTGTGACGCAGCCGACGCCGTCACGGTAGTCGACGGTACAGGTTCCGGTGCTATCGCGGCCATAGAGCCTCCCGATTACGAGATTGATCGTGCAAAACGGATGAGAGCCAAACCAGAATGTTGGTTCGAACCTGGCCACGGTTCAGTTCATTGAGCTTTTCGTGCCGCCCTGCTTCGTGAAAATCGTGGGAGATATTGCGGATTCCAGCTTGGCGATAGCGCTCAATCAGCGTGCGAATGCCTTGCAATTGCTGGCCAATTGGATCTTCGCTGCCGGAAAAGAGATACATTGGCAAACCCGACCGTATTTTGGAAAGCGCATCCGTGTCGGCCAGCCGTGCAGAAGCGGCCAAAAAAGATTCCGTCGATTTGGGCTGAGGAGTTGGGAAACAAAGCGGGTCGTTCATGAACTGCACTACCGCGCGCGCCGGGCCCCGGCTCTTCCAGCGGGTGCATGCGATTTGTAAGCCGTACTGGCTCGTAAATCGGAATTCGTGCTGCGAATTCTTGTTCATAAGCTCTTGGGACCAAGGACTCGACATTCGCTTGACCTCAGACTTCTGCGGCGGTAAGGCAACTCAAATTGGAAGCTGCAAACGGCGCGTAAGTAGAGCGCTTTTCCGTATCCTTCAGGAATGCCAACCCTTTATCCCCCGGATGACGATCAACGAGAAGCACATCACCCGAGCGCACTTGTGCCGTGGCCAGCAGCCTGGAAAGTGGGCAGACGAGATAGCGCTCGATGGCGCGTTTCAGGTGGCGCGCTCCGTACCGCTGATCGGCCCCCTCTTCGAGCAGGAACTGCCGTCCTTCATTCGTTACTCGGAACAAGAAGGGTCGCGTCGTCGAATCCAACACGCGCTTCTGCACCTGCCCGAGTTCGATTTCCAGTACTTCATCCAGTTCATCCCGCTTCAATGGGTGAAAGACGACCAGCTTATCGAGCCGGTTGATGAACTCCGGAGAGAACTTGCGTCGGGCGGCTTCTATCGCGGCTCGTTCCACCTTTTCATCCAGTCGGTGCACGGGCTTGTCGATGGGTTGAACGAATCCCATCCCTCCGGTCATCAACTCGGTGATCTCAGCGCCGCCAAGATTCGAGGTCATGAAAATCATGGTTTGCGAGAGGTCGACCCGCCGGTTGTCGCCTAACGTCAAAGTCGCCTTGTCCAGTATTCCCAGCAGCAGCTGCCAGAGCGAGTCGCTGGCTTTTTCGATCTCGTCAAACAGCAGGAAGCTGAGCTTCAGCTGTTCGGTATGGCTCTTGGCCAGTGCTTCCTGCGTGATCAGGGGATGCGTTTCGCGGTGACCCAAGTAGCCCGGCGGTGAGCCAATCAATTTGGCGATTTCATGAGAGTGCTGAAATTCCGCGCAATCTACTTTGATCAGCGCCCGGCTATCTCCGAACAGAATCTCGGCAGCGGCTTCCACGATGCGCGTTTTGCCTGAGCCGGTCGGCCCTAGGAACAAAAGATTTCCGATTGGGTGCGCGGGAGAATGCAGGCCGGCGCAGAACACCTGATAGAGATCGGCAAGAGCTTGCACGGCCTCTTCCTGCCCGACAATCTTGTGCCGCAGCGCGCTCTCAAAATGGCAGGACGCAGAACTGCGCTTTCCCGTGTCCAGCACCTTTGCGTGGCCCCATTGCGTTGCTGTTGCCATAACTTCTCCTTCCGTGTCGTCATCCAGAAAAAGCTTGGGACACGACGTCAATTTCAATCTCCCGAACCGGCTCGTTCTCTCGTGATCCACTCGCGAATGTATGCCGGGCAATTTTTGATCTTGATGCTGTCCGTTTCGCAGCTCTCGAGAAACCTAACAGCCTCCCGATCCACGAGGGTCAGGTCTTTCAGGTCCAAGATGATGCGGCGACCCTTCGGTTCGGATCCAAATAATGTTTTCAGCTCGGCCACATTTTCTGAGTCCATTCGACCGCTTAAGGTAAAGACGACTTTTGCGTTTGCCGCTCTCTTGATCTTCAGCATCGATCCTCGTTTGTTTTGTTTCGCGAGACCTCTGCAGTAGAGAAGGCAATTCAGCATCCAACCGTAAGTTGCTGAATCAGCTTTTCTTAGCAATTTCTAGAATGGCGAAACTTCGCCATTTGGCGAAGTTTTGTACAACGTGCTTTTCTTGCGGAGGCTGCAGAAGGGATAAAAGGCTAGTTGTTCTTGGAAGAAGCAGCCGTTTTGAAGCGGCCCTTGTCGATCTTGAGCGACCTAATCTTCGACTCAAGGGTAGATCGCGGTATACCTAGTTTGGCGGCGGCGCCCAATGGTCCGAACACGCGTCCCCCGCTGTCTCGCAGGGCAGCTTCTATTATTTCTTTTTCCTGCGCAGCGACTTTTTCGGACAGATCAAGCGAACCTATTGTTGGCGGGGCGACAGACTGTCGCGAGAGCCAGCTTTCGTCTACGGAGAAAACATCGGTTTCACAAACAATAACCGATCTCTCGATTACGTTCTGAAGCTCGCGAATATTACCGGGCCAGGGATACGAACGAAGCAGGTCGCAGGTTTTTTTGTTTACTCTCCTTATGCTCTTGCGAGCTTTCCTTGCGAACCGATCGATGAAGTACTCGACCAGCAGGGAAATGTCTTCTCTGCGATCACGCAGAGGAGGAATTTCGATTGGGAAGACGTTAAGCCGGTAGAAGAGGTCGCTGCGAAAGACGCCCGTAGCGATGGCCGCCTGCAAGTCACGGTTGGTGGCGGTAATGACCCGAACATCCGCGTGGATAGAACGAGTTCCGCCGACCCGTTCGAACTCGTGTTCCTGCAAGACGCGCAACAACGCAATCTGAGTTTCGGCCGGAAGTTCTCCGACCTCATCGAGGAAGATCGTGCCACCTCCGGCCAACTCAAAGCGGCCCAAACGCCGCTGCGTTGCCCCGGTAAAAGCGCCTTTTTCATGGCCAAACAGCTCTGATGCGATCAAGTCGCGAGGAATAGCAGCGCAGTTTACGCTGACGAATGCCCCTGCAGAGCGATGAGAGCGCCGATGGATTGCGCGGGCGATGAGTTCTTTGCCGGTCCCGGTTTCGCCGGTGATGAGAACACTGGAGTCGGTGGGAGCGACCTTAGACACATCGGAAAGTACTCTTTGCAGAACCGGAGAAGTTCCCACGATCTCCTCGAACATGGATGTCTTGTCGATTTCTTCGCGAAGGGCAACGTTTTCGTGCTGGAGTCTCTCTTCAGCCTGCTTGCGATCGTCGATATCGGTGCCCGCCACATACCATCGCACAACGCGTCCTGGTTCATCTCGCAGCGGGTTGTAGCGGAAAAGGAACCAAAGATACTTGCCGTCGTTTCTCAGCAAACGAGCTTCGGTCTCGTGCGGGGAGCCGCTTGATAGCGCGCTCTTGAGCTCGCACATCACGCGCTCTCGATCGTCAGGGTGGAAGAGCGTTATTGGCAACTCGTCGATGCGCCAATCGATCAATGCGCGAAGCTGCCAGTCATGTAGTACTGAGCCGTGGTACTTGAGCGCAATCTCGTTCGTATAGACGAGACAGGCATCGGCCGTTAGCACGTGAACGTGCTGCGGCGTGAGATCCAGCATCTGTCGAAGCTCTGCTTCCTGTTCCCGGATCTTTTCTTCGGCTCGCTTCAGAGCGGCGTTTTCTTGTTGCAGTTTCTCCTCAGCCCGCATGCGGTCTTCGATATCGGTACCCGCAACATACCACCCGCTTGCGCTCTTCGATATCGGTACCCGCAACATACCAGCGCATGATCTGTCCCTTGTCGTCGCGCACCGGATTGTAGCGAGCCAGAAACCAACGATAGCTTCCATCATGTTTGCGCAGCCGCAACTCCACGTCGTAAGCAGAGCCGCTTCCCAAAGCACGATCCCGACAAGCCTTTGCCCGTTCCAAGTCATCAAGGTGAGTATGAGTGCCAGTGCTCCTCTGCCGCCACTCATCAAGGCCAATGCCGAGGTAATCGAGCATCATGCGATTGGCGTAAAGACGTTCGTGGCCGGGGCCGTATACCGAAACAAGTTGGGGCGCGAGATCCACGATCTGTCGGACCTCTATCTCTCGCTCCCGGATCACCGCTTCTGCCTGGCGCTGCTCGCTGACATCGGTAACCGCTCCCACGAACTCGAGGTTGCCCGAGCTATCCCGCGAAGGGTGAGCGGTCACACGGACATGCTTAATGGAACCATCGGGCACTTGCAGGTGATGCTCAAAATCAAAACCCTTGCCGTCACGCGACGCTCGATCGATTTGCTGTTGCACCAAGCCGCGGTCATCCGGATGAACTCGTGAGAGGACAAATTCCACCGTCGGGTTCGTCCTTGGATTGCACTGAAAGATTCGGAAAGTCTCGTCGGACCAGAAGATCTCCCCGCTGGATACCTTCCAGCCGAAGCTGCCGGTATGACTGAGCCTTTGCGCCTCGGCCAGATACGCCTGCCGGCGCTGCAACTCCTCGGCCAATTGCTCGTGCTCAGTCACATCCATTGCGGTGCCGACAATCCTTTTCAGGACCCCGTTCTCGACAATAGGAACAGCAACGCAACGTACGTACCGAACTTCGCCGTCGGGTCGCACAATCCGCTTGGTGACATCACATCCCGAAGCTTCTGCAAACATTCGGTTGATTAGCGAGCGCATGAACTCGCGATCCTGCGGATGGACGATTGCCAAGTATTCTTCAAGACTGGGCCCTTCTTTCGCCGGATCAAGCCCATAAATGTGGAAAAGTTCGTGCGACCAGTAAGGGAAAGAACCCGCAGGGTCCAAAACCCAGCTGCCCATGTGCCCAAGCCGCTCTCCCTCTGCGAGGTAGAACTCCGCTTGTTTGCGTTCTTGAATATCGAGATTGACTCCTATCCAATACAGGAGGGTTCCATCGCTCGCCCGGAGAGGTTCGGCGCGACTGAGGAACCAGCGGTACCCGCCTTCAGCGTTACGAACTCGAAAGCTTGCCTCACCGGCGCAACCCGTGCTTAGACAGGTCGAGCATATCCTACGCGTCTCTTCGTGATCGTTCGGATGCAGAAGGGGGATATGGGAATCCCATCTAGCGCCAGTGTCAATACCAAACCGGAGAGGGTGATTTTTGGGAAGGCCAAGGTAATCCGCACATCGTTCGTTCAAGAAGGTCAGAGCCCCGGAGGGGAGAGCATACCAAGTATGTGCTGGGATCAAATTGAGAGTGGCTTGCAACTGCGCCTCAAGCCAGGGATATTGCTGACCAGTCCCATGTACGTCTAATGCAGCCATAGTTTCGTCCCCGACAACATTGTGTCCGAAAGCGAACAATGCAACGGCTCACCGACACCATCGATTCCTGGCAAGCGGACCCGCGTCTGATCCGCCCAACCACGGCGGACTGCCGGCCGGAAATGCGTCGTAGCCGTCTTCGAATTGCGTGGCCGACAACCGTCGATCACCAGCTTGAAAAGCGTCAAAGGTTTGACTAGTTCGTCGAGTCTGTGCCGTATCAGAAGTTGAGCGGTCCCGTTCTCCACCATTCCACTCCCCTAAGTCTCATTGGTTCAGCGTGCGGGCGGGAGCGACGCAGACAGATCGTGGCAATTCAAATGCCGTCAAAGCCTAGTCGGACTGAAAGGGGCGCGAGATGGAACGCAAAGCTACGGCTGTTTGGCGAGGCGATGTGAAAAACGGAAAGGGACTGTTGTCGACTGCGAGCACCGTCCTGAACGAGGCGCAGTATTCGTTCAGCACGCGATTTGAGAGCGGTATCGGCACTAATCCCGAAGAGTTGCTGGCTGCCGCGCACGCGGGTTGCTTCGCGATGGCGGTTTCCTCGCAATTGGGAAAGGCAGGCCTGAAGCCCGAAAAACTCGAAGCCATCGCAACAATAAGCTTTGAAAAGGTTGGCGAGCATTTCGCGATCACGAAAAGCCATCTCGATTTGTTAGCTCAGGTTCCTGGCGCAAGCCAAGCAAAATTCGATGCTGCCGTCAACGCCGCTCAGACGGGTTGCCCGGTATCAAGACTTTTCAAGGCGGAGATTTCTGTCGATGCGCGGCTCGAGGTGACAGTCTGAAGCGCACCACAGGCGTGCTAACAGGTTGAAATTCCATCCATGAACTCCGGGTTGATCGCCGGCTTAGCGGCTATTTCTGGGTCGATCGTCGGTGCCTTCGGTTCCGTGGTGGGCACCTGGATCACGACGAGGCACCAGGACCTGCGCGACCTGCTGGCAAAGCAGATTGTTCGCCGCGAGGCGCTGTACTCCGATTTCATTACGGAGAGCGCGCGGCTGCTGGTGGACGCGCTGGAGCACAATACGAGCGATCCTCAGAAATTGATACCGGCTTACGCGCTCCTGAGTCGCATTCGACTTAGCTCGTCGTCGAGCGTTCTGGCAAAGGCTGAGGAGGTCATAAAAACCATTTTGACCACTTATCCGCAACCGAATCTCACTGCCGAGCAAATAGAGTTTCGCGCGGTGAACGGCGAGGATCCACTGCGACAATTCAGCAACACCTGTCGCACGGAGCTTGAATCGATGCAAAAACAATTGTGACCTGAAATGACGGCGCGTAAGTGGCCCGAAGCTAGTGATCAAACAAATCTTGGCCAGGCCAATCGGCAGGCATTTTAACTGTGCGCATACCTCTGATCGGCGGGAACTGGAAGATGTACAAAGACCCCGCCGGAACCATGTCTTTCTTCGAGAGATTTCGTCCGTTGGTCGAGCACTGCGGACATTGTGAGATCGTAGTCTGCCCGTCGTTCCTTGACCTGGCAACTGCGGTCACTGCTACTCGCGGAACGAACATAGAGATTGGCGCACAGAATCTGCACTGGGCAAAGGAGGGTGCCTTTACAGGTGAGGTCTCCGGGGCGAGGATCAGAGCTTCAGGTTGTTCGCACGTGATTGTCGGTCACAGCGAACGTCGCGAATATTTTGGCGAAACCAACAACAGCGTGCTGAAGAAAACCGTAGCAGCGCTCGACGCGGGACTTATCCCGATCGTCTGCGTTGGAGAGCGCGAAAAGAAGAACGCCGAAGCCGTGCTGACTGAGCAGTTTCGGTGCTCCCTCGGGGCGCTTGAGGATGGACAGTTGGCAAGAATCGTAATCGCTTACGAACCCGTGTGGGCGATCGGGACTGGCGACACCGCCACGCCTGAGGACGCCGCCAATGCTCACCGCTTCATCCGTGCTCTGACGAACGGTAGATTCGGAGCAGAGGCGGCAGCTAATGTCCGCATCCTATACGGCGGCAGCGTCAAACCGGAAAATGCGAAGGGGCTTAGGGCGCAGCCTGAGATCGATGGATTCCTGCTAGGCGGGGCCAGCCTCGACCCGGTTAGCTTCGCTTCGATCGTCAACGCTTGAACTAGAAACCACCGAAGAATAGGCGCCGTGAGGCCTTTTCACACTTTTGATCTACGTATGGGAGAGCAAGAGCTAAGCAAAAGCCAACGTGACGGAGAGAGGATAGTGGTCGGAAGCCGATATCGAGCAATGGGCCCGGGGTTCGACTGCGCGAATCGGTCCGCGCGTAAAAATCCAGTCGATGGTCCGCCCCTGCTCTAAAAATGAGTGAGGGGTGGTTCGTGCATGCCGATTCGTAAATGCGTCCTGAAATTGCGCGCGATCGATCGCGGTAGAAGCAGGTTCGCGGGAGACATCGAGATTGAGGTCGCCAGCGAGCACGATCGGCGTGCTTATGTCGTATCTCCGGGCATCCTCCAGGGTCTCCTCAATCTGGGAGCAGCGCAACGCATCATCGCCCTTACTCTCCAGGTGCAGGTTATAAGTGACAAGCCTTTTCCCCGCGATGGCCGTTTCGCACACCAGCGCCAGGCGTCCTCCGATTCGTTCCTGAAACGGTTCGACCTCGGGCAGGAACCAGCGCGGACGCCAGAAATTCGATTGCTTCTGAAATCGCAAGATCCGAGAATTCGATAACGGCCAGCGCGAGAGCGTCGCTTGGCCGTGATAGGCGGGTGATGCGCGCGAACCCTGCGTTAATTCCTGGAACTCACGCCCGAACACATAGTTCATCTGCAGCTTCTGCGCGATTTCCTTTGCAACATTGAGGTGATGCGTCCGCCGGGCATTCAGGTCGGATTCCTGCAAGAGAAAAATG
>WNEZ01002750.1_pt1 | contig 47577 bp, 39 predicted proteins | sample 5400521 | NCBI WGS metagenome assembly WNEZ01 (sample SAMN13153339, study PRJNA577476) | soil metagenome | isolation source: 120 cm saprolite under Douglas fir tree site 2 hole 1 replicate 1 | place: USA:California | collected 2015-04-18
CCAAACCGGCGGCACCTATCGCCCCCACTGCTGCCTTGTCCATCCATTTCTGCTGGCCGATCATTGCCAGCACCCCACCCGTGGTGCGCTGGATGATCACGCTCAGGGCTACACCCATACCAACGAGCGTCTCAAGCTCGCCACCTTTTTTCAATTGCACCAGTATCTGATCTTTCATATTGATCTGCTGCACCTGGTAGCCCTGCGCCCGGTAAATGTTCTCTAAATCGTTAGCAAGTCGCTCAATATCTATATCTTCCGAGTTGTAAAATCTGGCATCCATCCGTCTCGTCTCTCCTTTACTGGTTCACTGGGGCTGGTCCCGTCTGCACGTCAGGCCGCTGCTGCCGCACCAAACCATCGATCATATTCATCACCTGGCTGGAGAGGCCAATCTGGCGCAGCGCCCCTAGACCTGCGGTGATGGTGAGTGGCCACAGCATAGGCACAGCTAAACCGACCACACCAACTGCTGCTTTATCAATCCATTTTTGTTGGCCAATCATCACCAGTATACCACCCGAAGTGCGCTGTATGGTCACCGTTAACGCCGATTGCAAGCCAACGAGCGCTTCAACATCGCCCCCCTTCTGCAACTGTATAATCTTCTGTTCCTTGTTAGCAATCTGCTGTACCTTGTAGCCCTGTAAACGATAAATGTTCTCCAGATCGTTGGCGAGCAGTTCAATGTCTAATTTTTCAGTGGTGTAAAATCTACTATCCACGAGGTTCTCCTTAGCTTGACAAGTCTACATCCTTTGGTTGATAGCTCCGTAGGGGCGGGGGTGGTGCGGAGGTTGGGTGGGGACCCTTGTGGTCGCCCGCGTTGGCCCGTTTCCCTCTGAAGGACGGAGACCCAGCTTGACTTGTGCCTTTTCATTCCCACTTATGCATAGTATACGACAAAGTAGTAGATGTTCTTCTTTACCAATATACGGTCAGGTATAGTGAAGGTTAGAAGCATTTACCTCACTCTCCTGACCACCCACAACGCACATCCCTGCATCAACACAGCCGCCACCACAGCCGCACTGAACGTAGTCACAATACCCCATCTCGTAAGCAGCCCGGCCACAACCAGAAAGAACACCCCGCATGCAAAAGAACTAACAACCACACCATGTAGCACTTGACGAGCAACCATCGCCCCTTGCAAATGATGCGTAAACACAGCAAAAATAGTCGCAAAAATCGGCAGAGGCGAAAGCAGCCCACTGAGGCGCGGACCAACCACCGGCGCGGCCCCCGTCAGCGCCAGAACAAAACCCGTCGCAACCAGCATACGCCCCGCAATATCCCACGCGGGCGGTTTAGTCTCGCCAACCTGCCCGCGCTTCCTGTGCCACAGCAAGAGCACGACGAGGAGACAACTCATTACGCCCACGAACGCAAGTGGCACAGGAAGCGAGACGTGCTCGAAAACAAAAGTCGCCGCAAAGAACACGCCCCAACCGGCGAGCCAGCAACCGAGCCAGTTGACACGGAAAGAGAGCCAGGCATAGACCACACAAAACGCCGCCTGCGAGATTATTCGCATCAGCGTCCCCTGCGCCACGCGGCTTGCAAACGCCGTACCCTGCTCAAGCGCCAGGAACAGAGTGACGGGCGCGGATGTGAGCGGGAGACCAACGAGCCAGCCGCTCACCACAGGCCCAAACCTTCGCCCTGCCACACTGATGCTGCCAATAAGCAGCGGCGTCAGGATCAGCTTGAGCACAAGAAGCATACAGCCTCCAGGGCGACCGCAAGGGTCGCCCCTACTATACACGGCTTTCGCCGGTCGGCCCGTCGTATAGTAGGGGCAAGGGTGGTTGGGCGGTGCGGGGTGGGCCCTTGCGGTTGCCCTGCGAGCTACACCCCATACCGTTCAAGCAATGGCCTCGCATACTTCTCAAAAAAATCAGGCCTATCCTTCTCCAGCCAGTAAAGCGGCGTGAGCAACATAGGCGGCAGCCCCACGCTAAGCGCCTGCTCGATCATTGCCTTCGCCTCTTCAAGATGAGCCTTTCCCTGATAATAGTAGGCCAAAAGCATCCCCTTCCAGAAGTAGGCATCCCACTCCTCCGGTTCAAGTGCTATAGCCCGCTCCACTTCCCCCAGGCCCTCTTTTAGCCTGCCACGCAGCCCTAACGCTACTCCTCGACAGACATATGCCACATAGTGTTGCGGATCGGTTACCGCCAACTCCTCTAATCGTGTTGCCGTCTCCAGCTCTGCCCACTGTTTGCCCATTCCTGCCCATTCATATCAAATCCTGTTAATTCCTGTATCTTTGCACGGTTGTGAGTTGCCTTCTCAAGCCTGTTGCACGAGCCATACATATAGTGATCGGCAGGATTTGATATCACGCATCCATGCCGCGTTAACATCTGCTGAATCAAGTTCATAGCTGCGACTGTAGTCAGCCCCTGCCTGTGTAACGTTCTTCCCCCAGAGATAGGCGAGACCACGATTGTTGTAGGCACTGGCATCGTTGGGGTCAAGGGCAATGGCACGGTCATAATCCTGGATGGCGCGCTGGTACTCCTTCAGGTCTCGGTAAGTGTTGCCCCGGCTGGTGTAGGTAGTGGCATACTTGGGGTCAAGCTCGATGGCGCGGTCATAGTCCTGGATGGCGCGCTGGTACTCCTTCTGCTCATGGTAAGCGACGCCCCGGTTGTGGTAGGCCAAGGCGAAGTTGGGATCAAGCTCGATGGCGCGGTCACAGTCCTGGATGGCCCGCTGGTACTCCTCCAGGTTCCCATAAGCGAGGCCCCGGTTGTAGTAGGCAATGGCGTAACTGGGATTGAGTTCAATTGCCCTATCCAGAAGAGATATCACCTCTGCATACTTTTTCTCCTGGTACAATGCATAGGCTACATTCCATACTGCCTCCGCGGCAGCCTCTTTCAATTCGATCTGCTGCCCCAGTCTCGTGAGAGCTTTCTCGTACCACGCCAGGGCCCTGGCATCGTCTTTTCTCAGATAGGCTTCTCCCAGTCGCCACCAGAGAGCCGCCTTCAGTTCTTCCCGGTAGTCTGGCAGGAGTGGCAGAAAGGTAGGACAGCGCTGGCTTGCCAGCTTTTCTAGTTCTTCCAGCCCTGTGAGTGCTTCTGCTGACGGGTTGCGATTGCTGGTATAGACCAGGCTCTGGGCAGCCCATGTCCACCAGGTGCGATAGAGAGATTGCACACTCGTCTCAAAGAATGCTCCCACTTTGGCGGCGTCTTCATTGATAGTGCGACTGTAAATGGCCGCGGCGATCATGAAGGGGAGTATGTAGCGCACGCCATCAACCGGGTCGAGCCAGAACTGCTGCTCCACCACGTCCAGATAGATGCCGGTCCACTCTTCATCTTGCAGACGTTCCTGCAAGCTGCCATACTGCCTGCGCTCTTCCAGCTTTTTCAGCGCATCTTCGTGAGCCGCTTTCAGTCGCCCATTCACCGCAGCTATCTCCGGGTCCTTGCGGTGCTCCAACAACCACAGCCTCAGGAAATGACGCACCTCCTGGTGTAGCGCAGGTTCTTCCTTCTCTGTGAAGATGAAGCTGTAGCGCCGGTGCAGTCGGCTGATCGCGTTAGAGTAGCTCGTCTCGGCCTCTTCAGCGCTGAGGCCGAGAGCAGCCGCAACCGCCATAGGCTGGTCGGCCCGCCGCAACATGGCCAGTCCATAGAGCCTGGCTCGTTCATCCTCGTTGTCGCGCGCATGCAGCAGGTAGCGACGCACCATCTTGTCGACAATCTCTCGTTTGCCCTCCACCGTCTCAGTGACCGTATCCAGCTTCCCCGTCTCCATATACAGTCCAGCCGCGATCGTGACCGCCTGGGGCACTCCACCGGTCACGTCCAGGATGCGCTTGGCTCCTTCCTCGTTCACCTGTGGTAGTTGCAGTTGCTGTCCCACCTTTTTGCAGAGCAGATCGAAGTAGTCTTTGATGTCGCTGAGCGTAAAAGCACCGACGCCGCCAGCATTGAAGTCTATAGCGAGCCCACGATCAGTGGGGACGATCTCTTTGTAGCCGTACTCAACAGCGATGCTGCGGTCGGTCTGCCCCGGTCCTGCCCACAGGTTGTCACGGCCCGCCATAACCCAGCCGACACGCAGTCCAGCAGCTCCCATAACAATCCTGAGCAGCCTGTCCCCCTCGTCAATTTCCTCGTAAGTGTCGAAGCAGATGAGCAGGGGAACGTTTCTGGCGAACCTTGGCTCGCAGCTCCCTGGACCTTGTCGCTACCTACTATCTTGCCCACAGGAGCAGGGGCAACGGTGCTGACCGCGGTGAGCAATCCGCCAACCGTCATGTCACGCAGAGCTGCGTAGCGGTCATCGCTCTTCAAAGAGTCTATGACGCCGCTGGCCTTTTTTCTCGCCTCCTCGACGTCCCTGGCGGCGACTTGATACTCCTTAAAGGCTTTGGGCGGCTTATCGAGTGCAATCGCCAGTTGCCCACAGAGGGCTTGAAAGTATGCAGAGGCATCTATCTCCTGTCCCGCTGGCGGATTGAAGAGGCCGCGTTTGCCTTCGATGGCGAACTCCCAATCAACAATGCTGCTGACGGTTACTGCACTCTGTCCAGGGAGGAGATTCTGGTTCTCCGCCAGCACTATATCGCGATACCGCCTAAGCAGCGTGCATATCTTGAAGAGGTCGAGTTGCTGCTCGCGACCGATGAAAATATGGCTCAGGTCGAAAGCCTCGTCGCTGGTATCGAATGATGTGTGGGAAGTATGACGTGCCATCTACATACAACCTCGTCACAAATGTCTTTTTTGCCTCTCCCGTTATTGACATCCTCCCCATGCCTAGAAGGCAGAGGACTCCACTCCTCACAGAGTGGTTTTCCTGTTTCATTGGAGGTTGCCTTCTACGATCCCATCCGTATTTGGTCTTACACCGCCTCCGCAGGCATGACTTTCCGTGAGCCCCACGGTAGTTACTCATTCTGGTGATTCAACAGTGGACGTGGTTCTTGTCCACTGGCAAAGGAGAAGAGTGATGTACATTGGTCAGCACGCTAGTGCTTTTACCCAAGCGAGCGATTTAGCTTGGAACCCACAAACACTATTCTGTTGTCAAGGTACTCGAACAAGTCTACCAGAGAAGAGGACCGATGTCAAGCATCAATCCGGCTTGTAGACAGGGTTGAGGCAGGTGGTCTACCCCAGCCATCTCCAAACAAGGAATGCTTTTCATCCCCATAGCTAGAAGCTAGGGGTCTTCAAACGATTGAAAACGATAATAACCGATTTCGCTAGGTTTAGCCACATTTGCAATTGTGATGTGTGTTTCATTTTTCTGTGCGTCGTCAGCCTGAGCGGGGGCAAGCCCCGCCAGGCTCCCTTGCCCCCGCCAGATTCCCCTTCCCTACAAAATTATGAACTCAACCTTATTGGCTGGATCTCCATCCTTTAGGGGGACGGCGGGCGACCATAAAGGCCCACCCGGCCACTCCTCACCACTCTCGCCCCTACGGTAAGGGAATTTCCCTCGGAAGAATGGAGAGCCGCTTGTATGCAAGGTTTGACTTTCATTTTTTGATGGATTATCATTTGAGCGGGGAATAATCCCCGGTATTTGTTGCTGTATCGCCCCAGCGGGGGTACAGGAAAGGAGAGGTGCAATGGCCACCGGCGCACTTGTGATTGGATGGGGCCCTGCTGTGCGGGGCCGGGAACACAAAGCCCTGCAGGTCTTCAATGAGGCTATCCAGTTTTACACACGGTTGCAGCAGCAGGGCACGATCGAGAGCTTCGAGCCCGTCGCCCTGGAGCCACATGGCGGCGATCTTAATGGCTTCCTGCTCATCCGCGGAGACCGCGAGAAGCTGAACGCGTTGCGCACCAGCGAGGAGTTTCTCCGCCTCAGTAACCGCGCTGCCCTGATTGTCGACAACTTTGGCGTCATCACCGCGTTTATTGGGGAGGAGCTGCAGCGCCTGTTCGCGGACTTCGGGACTCAGGCGTCTGAGTTGAGTTAGGCGACCCGGTACGGGGTACGACAGACAGCCTCATTTCCGTAGGGAGCCAGGACACGAAGAGTACGGCAGTACACCGCTGCTCTCTTCGTGTTCTGGCTCTTGTTGCTTCCGGTACCCCTGCTTCCTCTGTTTCCTTGTCTGCTTGAGATAGCGTTTCTAGTTGAGTCGAAATGGCTGTGCGCCCGATTGAATGCAAAAGAGGTATGGTTTCGGCCATTGCGTACTTTGGGCCGTTCCATGCCGGCTCCACAACTTGACAACACCCTCTTCCTGAAGCATAATTAGACCATCTAGTCTAACCACATAGTCTATTTTTCCCTTCCCTAAAACACGACTGCCTGCCGCGCGAAAAGGAGAAGAACGATGCCATTTCCACGATTCCACAAGCTGGAACGCAAAAAACGGGAGCGGCTGATGGAAGTGGCCGCGCAGGAATTCGCCCGCTATGGCTTCGAGGACGCCTCGATCAATCGCATCCTTGAACGCGCACAGATGAGCAAGGGAGCGACATACTACTACTTTGCGGATAAGGTCGATCTCTTCTTCACCGTCGTGCAGTATTGCAACGAGCGCCTGAAGCTGATTGACCAGGAGATCGATCCTGCCACGCTCACCGCCGAAACCTTCTGGCCGACCTTTGCCGAACTGCATCGCCAACCATTGATCCGCTCGTTCGAGCAGCCGTGGTTGTTTGCAGCAGTCAACGCGGCAAGACGTCTGTCGCCTGCTGCACTGGAGCGCGAGCCGCTTGCCAGCTTTGCCAGGCAGCTTATAGCATGGGTGATGACTATTGTGAAACGCGGGCAGGAACTCGCTGTCATCCGCACCGATATCCCCGATGAACTCATCTTTGCATGGCTGCAGGCGCTCGATGAGGCAAGCGATCAGTGGTTGCTCGCGCACTGGAAAGACCTGGATCGCGCGGCTATTGCCCAGGTCTCTGACCAGACGGTTGATGCTATGCGGCGCGCGTTGGCATCAGATGCTTTACACGACGGAGGACTCTAGCTATGAACAAGCAGACACGATTAACACCGATAAGCCGTTGGCGGGAACGCCTGCTGCGCCTGGCAAACGATACCGAGTGGGGAGAACATCTTGCCTACTGGGTTGGCAAAGTGGCAGGGGGCCTGCAGCTCCGACTGGAAAGGCTGAGACCGTCCGGTGAGATTCCCTGGACACCTTTGAGACGGCCGATTGCACAGGCGACGGTGGCCATTGTCACCACCGGAGGTGTTCATCTCTGTGCTGATAGGCCGTTCGAACTGAGGACCGATGCCTCGTTTCGCGCTATCCCGCGCGGCGCCAGCAGTGCGGACCTGTGCATTACGCACGAGCACTACGACCGTCGGGATGCCCTGCGCGACCTGAACCTGATCTTCCCCCTGGAACGGCTACTTGAACTGGAGGCAGAAGGCATCGTCGGTCGCGTAGCCGATGTCCACTACAGCTTTGGCTTCACCCAGGATCCTCGTGATCTCCTGGCCCCGGGGCGCAAGCTCGGCAGACTGCTTGCCCAGGCACACGTCGATCTTGTGATCCTGGTGCCTGCTTGACCAATCTGTACGCGGTCCGTGGGACTGCTTGCACGAGAAATCGAGGCATGCGGGGTGACAACAGTTTCCCTGGCACTGGTACGGGAACTGGCAGTGATGGTGAAAGCACCGCGCATGCTCTATCTCCACTGGCCCTTCGGCCATGCCCTTGGCGAGCCGAACAACCGCGATCAGCAGTACACCGTCCTGCATGACGCCTTCTCTATGGCACGCTGTGCGCCGCGACCCGGGCTGATTGTCGATCTTCCCTACCCCTGGAAGCGGCACGTATACACGCCCATCTCCGACTGGACAAAGGAGAGCCAGGCTTTTCTTCAAGGCCTCGCTCAGGCCCTCCAGGAGGAGAAAACTCAGGTTTAGGTTCTACCACAAACCGGAGGTGCAGGGCGACCGCAAGGGTCGCCCCTACCATACGACGAATCGGCCTGCGAAGCCGTAGTATGGTAGGGGTGGGGCTCGCCCCCGCCCTGGAGATCAGCCCCTGATATTTAGTGGAACCCATTGAACACTCTACACCTGCTTCCTGCTAGCCAGTAGCTCATCTAGTTCGGGCAGAAGAACCACGCTTTCCTGCTCATTGGGATCGGTGCGTGCAATCAAGGCGTGGCACGGTTCCGTCTGGCTGCGGTTGCCAGGCAGATGGGGCATGCCAGCCGGAATGTATACGAAGTCACCTGTGTTAACGGCCATGAACTCCTGCAGCCCCTCGCCATACCACATCTCGGCCTCACCGCTGAGGACATAAATAGCGGTCTCATGGTTTTCATGCAGGTGTGCACGGGCGCGCCCTCCCGGCGGAAACGCAAGCAGATGCATGCATATGCCCTTGGCACCAGCACTCTCAGCAGAGATACCGGCAAAATATGTGAGACCTTGTTTGCCTTCGTAACTGTCTTTGGAATGAATGATGGCGCAGGTCGGTGCAGAAGACGCTGACATGAGTTGTTCCTCCTTTTATCGAAGCAGGGTGTTAGTTTGCTGATAATATGGTATCATATGGCGGAGTTACTGGCAGAATCTGATAGATGGGAGAGTCGTTTCCTTTGAGTTACCCGACAACTTTTGGCGATTTTCTCGCAGCCTTTTTCGGGCTGTTTTCCCAAAAAACCTTTCGCCGTGCTGATTATCTCACCTATTTAAGCCTACCGGATAAAAGTCGTAGTGGTGATGAGGCACCCATTATAGATACAGCAATAGTTAGTCCCCTTTTAGGATTGCTAGGCTTTGAGGCAGCAGAACGTATTTATAACCAGCAACGCCAGAACGGTCGTCCTGATTTTGCCCCCACTGATTCAGTATACGGCACTTGTTTTGTTGTTGAGGATAAAAGTACATCATTGCAGCTGACTTTTGACCTGAGCAATCCTGATAGCCATCTTTCACAACTGGCAGGATACATACGCTCCTCCGCAGTACACCTTGGTTGGCTGACTAACGGCAAGCAGTTTACTGTCTGGAGCTTCAACAATCCCCAACATCCTACATGCATTATTGACCTGGATATACCTGCGACCATTCTTGATTGGCGTAGCCACAATCCACCTGAGTTATCACCATCTAACGAGAAGTCGCTTCATGACTTGTTCGATCTATGCCGTAAGGAGTCGTTTACTGATATGCAGCGGCTTGAACATGAGATGGCTACTAGCATTGAGGAGTGGCATACTCAGGCACTCCCGTTGGGTACAGGCAGTGGGAATGAGGGCGTTCTAGTCGAGACATTACAGCTATTGGTGATGGAATTGCAAAGGGATGCACGGCGTGTGCTTGATGGTCATTTGAGGCGCTACGAAGAATACACTGACAAAGTCAGTCGTCTCACCGATGATGCGCCTGAGTCAGCTATAGAAGAACTCAAGGAGATACGTAGCAAGATTGTTTCCATCCTTGTAGATACGTTTCAACTCGTATGGGGGCTAGAGAAAGAAGATATTGAAGCAATTGAGGACATACTGATTAGATTAGAGCGGGACGCCAGGTTATTTATCAGTCCAAAGGAAATGTTTCAAAACGTACTTGATATTATCAATACGGCACGTCAGAGGAAATACTTTCCTAAGTCTAAAGCAGCACATCCCATGTCAACTCTCGAAGATCTTCCTACACTGCATAATCCCCTACAAGTTTACATAGACAAGGGATTTGCCTGGCACCAAAGACAAGCTGCGCTACGTCAAGAATATCGCAATGACTTGAACGTCTACGATGATTACGTTGCCTGGAAATCGCTCGTACAGGAGACCATGCTAGGTGGGTTGGATGAAGAACGGCGTAGAGACGAGTTTGCATTACAGGCAGCGTATGTCGTTTTTATTAGATTGCTGCTAATTCGCGTCTGCGAGGACAAAGGCATTTTCCCACATCGTTTCATTTCTGATGGAGGACTGAAGCACTGGCAAGAAGATATGAAAAGATATCTCGTCTTCGCAAACGGAAATCCCTATTCTCCTCTGTTGAATATGGCTTATGATAATGCACAAAATATTTATGCTCACTTTTTTACCGGACGTGAACTCTTCAACTGGTACCACCTGGATCGACAGCGTCTTGTGATGGCACTCCACAGGCTGAGTCGTTTCGATTTTGCAGGTGTTGACTCGGATATCATCGGGACGATTTATAATACATACGTCAATCGCAAGGAGAAGCGTGAGAAGGGGCAATACTATACACCGCCAGCAATTGTCAACTACATTTTGGATACTGTAGGTTATAGTGGTAGGGCAATTATTGGTTCCAACAAACGTCTGATCGATCCTGCCTGCGGCAGCGGTACATTCCTTGTTTCCGCTGCCAAACGTTTCGTCGCAGCCTATAGTGGTACTGATGGGAAAGTAGGTGACCCGCTAGCAGTGCTGGAACGGTTGCAGTCGAACTTGTTTGGTTTTGATCTCAACCCTTTTGCATGCTACCTCGCTGAAGTGAATCTGCTGATCCAGGTGCTTGATCTCATCAAACAAGCACACGATGTAGGCCAGCGCCCAAATATTCAACGCTTCTATATCTACAATGTAGATGCTCTCACCCGTCCAACGGGTAGACACTATTACATGCACATCAACACATTATTGGCGGAAGAGAGTGATACCGTCGAGCAGATTAAAAGCCGTACCCCCGAGACGCCCTATGCCACAGGCTTTGCCTTTGTCGTCGCCAATCCACCATATGGAGCAACCCTTAGCGATACCTACAAGGTTAACTTGCGGTCTGAGTGGGCCGATATTTTCTATGGGCAGCCAGATACCTACACTTTTTTCCTGAAGCTTGGTCTTGAGTTGCTGGCAAACGACGGTAAGCTTGGTTTTATTACACCCAACACCTATTTGATGGGAACCCATACGGCAGCCTTGCGCAGCAAACTACTTACTATGGGACGCATCGAGCAGATTGTGGATCTACCGCAAGGTATCTGGCCAGATGCAAATGTGGATTGTGTGTTGCTCTTTCTCGCGGCAGAAATCGATGAAGAGAAGCGCAAGGTACAACAGGTGCAAATCAATCTTCTAGGTTTGCGCGATTCGCTGGATAAACTCACGGAACGGGCCTGGACTGAGACGATCGTGCAACAACAGTCGCGTTGGATGGCTGATGCAAAATGCGAGATCACTATTCGTCATAATGCGTTGTTGCGGCAAATAGAAGATGCTTGTCGTATCTCCGCTAACGGTGGTCCTTCTGCGAAAGTCCTGCGGCTTGGAGATGTGACAGAGAGTAGCCAAGGTATCATTGTCTACAAAACGAAGGCAGAAGGTCAGTCCAACCGCTATATTAAATCTCGCCGTGATGTTCCACCCACCGAAACTGAATGGAAACCACTGCTTGACGGAAGTGCATTCGTTGGACGCTACGAACTACGTTGGGGCAGTAAACAGCCTTATCTGAAGTATGGTAATTGGCTCTGGCGTCCTCGTGAAGCAAAATATTTCGAATCGCCCAAACTGATTCTTGTTCGGCTGAGGAACAAAGCACTTAGACGACGACTTATAGCAACGTTTGATGATAGTGGTTTCTTCAACCGAGACAACTACAACAACCTCATTGCAAAGGAACAAACTTATGACCTGAAATATCTTCTGGCGCTGTTCAACTCCTCTTTGCTCAATTACTGGTATAGTAAGACATTCGATAACGTCAATATCAATCCTGAAAGTTTCCAACAGCTTCCAGTCTATCCCACTGATCTCGAAACACAAACTGTGATAGTGGCATTGGTAGACGAAATTTTAGCAAAACATGCCGAACTCAACAAATTGCGAGCACAGAGCTACACTATCAGGCATAGACGTGATGGCAGTGCATTGATCAACGTACCGTATGATAAACTGCTGAGTGATCTCCTTAGAAGCCGCAGCCTTCCCACACTAACCCTATTTGATGCGAGAGCGATAGGATTGTTCAGCATTCCAGAACCTTGCGACCTTCAAAGAAACATAAGTAGCAACATCTATATTCCAGATAAGTATCCTACCAGCCTTGTGCTGCGCCATAACAAACTATGGTTCGAGGTGCCAGATGAGAACGTACGACGCTACCTGCTTGGCTACCTCAGTTGTCCACAATGGCATGGTAAAACATGGGATGACCTTAAAAATAAGGCGCTGATTCCTGAAGGTACCGACGCTCTAAAAGCCTTTTTTGCTGCTGAAGCGCAGCAAATCGATACTATTCAGATTCTTCTTGACGAGATAAAGCGCATTGATGAAAAGATTGACGAGCAAGTGCTTGACCTATATGGCATAACAAATGCAGCAGATAGGCAACGTATTCTGGGTAGCGCACCTACGGAGGAAGAGGAAGAGACCGGCAGTGACGAGGAAACAATTGCTTCTGACCCCCTTTAGCGTGGTTGCCACGCATACTTGTGGTAAACCTCCAATGTCTGCCGGTCACCGGGCACATAACTCACCATCGAATAGCTGTTGATGCCGGTGAAGACCGTTGTTGCTGTACGCAACGTCAGGCGACCAAGTTCACTATGCTGGAGCTGAAAGACGAAGGACGGAGGAGGCCTCCCTTCAGGATATGTGGCAGAAGCAATGCGGCGAAACTCAGGCAGTTCTCGTAAACGCTTCCATAGCTGTTTGTATTCCGGCAGGTGGGTAATGGTACGTGTGTTGTATTGGAAGTCGCTTACCAGCCGGCGAGCCAGGTTCTCCCAGTCATAAAAGTGATGGCGGAGGCGGGCGTCAAAGACCAGTTCCAGGAGATGGCGCTTCTCGTTTCCTGCTATTGCTTCCTGTACCTCAAAGAGTGTGATCGCAGCATCATTCCATGAATGCAGGAACCAGAGGCGATCAAGTGAATGGGCCGGATATGAGGTATTGCGAACGAGTAGATGGGCCAGTTGACCCAGGTCGAGGAGCGTACTTTCAATTTGTTCATCGTCGATCTGACGACCTGTGAGTTTTATGTAGGCGTCGTAGAACTGACGCCTTTCGCCAGGTTGTAGATCCAAAGTGCGTACGATGCCATGGACAACGCGCTCAGACGGGTTTTTGCGCATGCCCGCCTCCAGGTGATAGATGTATGTACGCGAGAGGCGCGTGGCTTGTGCGAGTTGCCCCTGCGAGAGACCACGTTGCTGCCGGTAATGGGCAATGAGTTGTGCAAACTGAGATAGGTTATTCATATCGTTAGCTACCTGTTCATTATGCCGCAAAATTTGTTAGCTGGCAACATGCCTTTCTCACGTCGAAAGTCATATAATTGAGGTAATTGTTGATTTTGTTCTCTATCCTTGCGAAAGGCAACCATTACTGAATGTCTGACTCACCAATGACTGATGATGCTCATGTGGGACAGGAACTGACGCTCTATTCCTCACGTCCTTGGGTGCGCCACTATGAAGAGGGCGTGCCCGCCGAAATCGCTATCCCAGAGCAACCTCTGACTTGGCTGCTCGATCAAACTGTGAGTAGCCATCCAAATCATACCGCATTAATCTACTATGGAACGAAGCTGACGTACGCTCAGTTTTCCTCGCTGGCCAATCGCTTTGCTGCCGGATTGCAGCGATTAGGTGTACAGAAAGGTGATCGTGTGGCAATTGCGCTGCCAAATATACCGCAATTCCCCATCGCTTTCTACGGTGCGCTGCGGGCAGGAGCCGTGGCCGTGCCAACGAATCCCTTGTATACCGAGCGCGAGATGCAGCACCAGCTGGCCGACTCAGGGGCGCGTGTGATGGTTATACTCGATACATTCTACCCTGTTGTGCGTGCAGTACGAGCCAAAACTGCCCTGGAGCATGTGATTGTGACAAGTCCGGCCGATTTTCTGCCGCCTGTGCTGCGTACTCTCTATCCCCTGAGCCAACGGAACGCCAGGAACCCAGAACCACGTCTGACGAAGCAGGAAATCCAACAGGACGCAAGCCTGCACTCCATGAACGTCATCCTGCGGCCACGTACAAAAGGCGCGGTAGAGGTCTTCAATTTGCCCGTGCGATCTTCTCCTGATGATCTGGCGACTCTTCAGTACACCGGGGGGACGACCGGGCTATCAAAAGGCGCTATGCTGACCCATCGCAACTTGCTGGCTAACGCCTTTCAGACTCACCACTGGGCTCCCAAGGCACGCGAGGCCGACGAAGTAACATTGTGCGTGGCTCCATTCTTCCATTCGTATGGCTTGACCGTGGGTATGAACCTCTCTATTCTGGCGGCTGCGACGATGGTGCTGGTGCCGCGTTTCAATGCAAAGGATGTTGTAAAGACGATCTCGCGCTACCACCCAACGCAACTTCCGGGAATACCAACGATGTATGTGGCTATTATGCGCGAAGTGGGCAAGCACACAGAACAATTGCGCTCGATCAAGTATTGTATCAGTGGTGCAGCACCCTTGCCTGCGAAGGTGCGTATTGACTTCGAAGCGATGACCCATGGCAAGCTGGTTGAAGGGTATGGGTTGAGTGAAGCGGCACCGGTGACGCACTGCAATCCGCTGAACGGAGATATTCGCGATGGCAGCGTCGGCCTCCCCTTGCCAAATGTGGATGCAGCTATCCTGAACCCTGAGACAGGGAAACCCGTACCAACCGGCGAGTTGGGTGAAATTGCGGTCAAGGGGCCCAATGTGATGAAGGGCTACTGGCAGCGCGACGCAGAAACCGGCGCGATCTTCGGGCGCGGAAAATCGTACGAAGGGTGGTTGCGTACCGGAGACGTAGGAAGAATGGACGAAGAGGGCTACTTTTATGTGGTGGAACGCGCCAAGGATATGATTATCGCCAGTGGCTTTAATGTCTACCCACGTGAGGTTGAGGAGGTGCTGTTCCACCATCCGTCTGTACAAGAAGCCGCTGTAGTCGGCGTACCTGACGAGTATCGTGGTGAGACGGTCGTTGCTTTTATTGTATTGAAACCTGGAGTTGCTGCATCGGAAGAGACCCGCCAGGATATTCTCGCCTATAGCAAGCGCGAACTGGCAGCATACAAAGTGCCCAAGAAGCTCGAATTCCGTGAAAGCTTGCCAAAATCCCTAATCGGCAAAGTCCTAAGAAGAGAACTGCGGGAAACCGCACCATAAAGGAGAAAACATCTACATGACGACAACAATGAAACCGACGGAGACAGGTACATCGTTCTTGACCACGCCTGTAAGTGAGAGTGCTGACAAAATCTTTACTTTAGAGCAGCGTGATGAAGAACAGCGCTTGATTCAAGAGTCAACCGCAACGTTTATTGCACGCGAAGTCTTGCCCAGGGTCGAGGCCATTGATCACCAGGAACCTGGCCTGATGCCCAGCCTGGTGAAGAAGGCAGGTGAGCAGGGTCTGTTGATGATCGATGTCCCGGAGGCATATGGAGGCGCAGAACTCGGATTGTTGACGAGTTCACTCATTGGCGCAGAATTGCGCGAAGGCTCCTTTAGCGTGGCCATCGGCGCACATACAACGATTGGCACGCTACCCATCGTATTTTATGGCACTGAAGCTCAGAAGCAACACTATTTGCCGAAGCTCGCTTCGGGCGAATGGATCGCCGCCTACGCGCTGACCGAACCGGGAGTTGGCTCAGACGCGATGGGGCTGAGCACACGTGCAGAACTATCTGCCGATGGCAAATATTATATTCTGAACGGCACGAAGCAATGGATCTCGAATGCCGGTTTCGCCGATATGATGATTGTCTTTGCGCGTATCGGCAATGAAAAGCCATCGGCCTTCATTGTTGAGACGAAGTGGCCGGGCATTTCGACCGGTGCAGAAGAGCGCAAAATGGGTATCAAGGGCTCCTCCACGCGCCTGGTTTTTTTCGAGAACGTGCCTGTTCCCGTCGAGAACCTGCTCGGAGAGATTCACAAGGGTTACAAGATCGCCTTCAATATCCTCAACATCGGACGTTTGAAGCTGGGTGCAGGTGTTGTGGGCGGCTCACGCGCTGCATTGGGTATGGCCGCTGCATATACGACCGAGCGCAAGGCCTTCGGCAAACTCCTGCACGAGTTCGGCATGATTAAGAAAAAGCTGGCGCGTATGGCTGCGGAGACGTATGCTGCGGAGAGTGAAGTTTTTCGCACGGCTGCCAATATTGAGCAGGCAAGGCGCGGCGCTGGTTCTGACACAGAAGCTGCTTTCAATGCGATCGAGGAGTACGCCATCGAGGCTTCTCTTGCCAAAGTGCATGGCAGCGAAGTGCTGGCGCAGGTTGTGGATGAAGGTGTGCAAATCTTCGGCGGCTATGGCTTCATGCAGGAGTTCCCTATCGAGAAGGCCTACCGCGATGCACGTATCCAACGCATCTTCGAGGGTACCAATGAGATTAACCGCCTGGTTGCTGCTGGTACGCTCTTCCGCCGCGTGTTGACGGGTAAGCTAGACCTGATGACGCGCTATCCCACGATTGAAGCCCGTGTCAAGTCGGGCCAGGCTCCCGATTTCGCCGGTGAGGCGATACCTGCCGAGCTGCATGATGCTGTCAACACCCTGGAACGTGCCAAGGATGCAACGATTTACGTGGCTATGAAGATCGCCATGAAGTACATGCAGGCCTTGGAGCAAGAGGAAGAGTTCATCGAATATCTGGCGAACCTGCTGATCGACCTCTATGCCGCCGATAGTGCGCTGGCCCGTGCTGTACAGTCCGTGCGTCGTGGTGATGAGAACAGTGCCACACACGTCAAACTTGCACAACTGGCGACCTGGCTTGGCTTCGCACGCATCCGCACGAATCTCGACCAGATGATGATGACGAACATGAGTGAGAGCGAAGTGCAAGAAGAGCTGCCACGTGTACGAGCCTACATCGGTGACTACTCGCTGAACGGTGTTGCCGTGCAACGTGAACTGGCGACGATCATCGTCGAGAAGCAGGGATATCCAGTGTAAGCCCGCAAAGCAAACTGTGTAAAGGACCCGGCCAGGTCCCCATACATTGTTGATGAATTTTAACAAAATACTCGGGATACCACGAACGGAGACGACACACCCGTAGGGGCCGATTATGGACATTAACGAAATACCCCGGACACCGTGAACGGGGACAAAACGCCTGTAGGGGCCGATTTATCGTGCCCACCGCCGATTTATCGGCCCCGGCAAACCCAATAGCATGTCCGTAGTAATTTGAACTTGACAGTTCCTAACCAACAGCAAGGTCCAGCCCTGTCATCCCTTCGCTTCGCTCAAGGGCAGGCTCTGAGCGCAGCGAAGCATCTCTCTGCCTATCGAGACAGACCCTTCGCTGCGCGGAGGCGTGACACGGTGTGACTGTTCAAACGGTCAAGTACTTTTCTTCAAATTGAACCTTGCCTAAACCTCATTAACAACTTTAGAAGAATGCTACTTTGGTATCGGAATCGAACAGGTGAATCTGATCGGTATCGACATGCAGTGGGATGGTGCCGCCGACATGCGCTTGCGAACGCGGGTCAAGTCGTGTAACCGTCGCCTTGCCTCCAGTATCCACATATACCTGCAACTCGCTGCCCAGGTGCTCGACAACCTCTACAGTGCCTTGGATGATAGAGCCTCCATCGGAACCCTGGGGCAGAAGTGATGCATCGCTCAAGTGCTCAGGGCGTATGCCGAAGGTGAGGTTTTTACCTGCTGCATCTCTGGCCTGGCCTTCGTAGAGCGGTGGCACCTGCACCTGCCCTATGCCATCAAGGACAATCTTGGTTGCCCCACCCTCGGTATCCACTTTGGCACCATTGAAGAAGTTCATGGAAGGTGAGCCGATGAAACCTGCGACAAAGAGGTTAGTGGGATGATCGTAGAGTTCCTGCGGCGCGCCGATCTGTTGGATGAAACCGGCGTTGAGCACGGCAATACGGGACCCCATCGTCATCGCCTCGGTCTGGTCGTGTGTGACGTAGATTACGGTCGTCTGGAGGCGTTGATGCAGGCGCGTAATCTCGGCGCGGGTCTGCACACGCAGCTTGGCATCCAGGTTCGAGAGAGGCTCATCCATCAGGAAGACTTGTGGCTCACGCACAATGGCGCGGCCAAGTGCCACACGCTGGCGCTGTCCACCGGAAAGTTCTTTGGGTTTGCGCTTGAGCAATGGCTGGAGGCCGAGAATTTCGGCGGCTTCGTCAACACGTTTGGTGATTTGGTCCTTGGGGAAGTGGTGTAGCTTGAGACCAAATGCCATATTGTCGTAGACCGTCATGTGGGGATAAAGGGCGTAGTTCTGGAAGACCATTGCGATGTCGCGATCTTTGGGTGCAACACCATTGACGAGCTTTTCGCCAATAAAAATCTCGCCTTCGCTCAGATCCTCCAGGCCTGCTACCATCCGCAGGCAGGTACTCTTGCCGCAGCCGGAGGGACCGACGAGTACCAGGAACTCTTTGTCCTTGATATCAAGGTTAATATCGTGGACAACCTCGACTTTACCGAATCGTTTGTAGACGTGATCGAACAAGACACGACCCATTGCAGATACTCCTTTTCGCTCTTGTAACAGGTATACATACCTGTTACACCTCAATCAATCGATAGAAGAGCTTCGCTTAATGCCCACGTTGCAACTGGTAGGAACAGTTGGGAGTCAACGGGGCCTCTTCACGCCTTGTTGTGGTTCCTCACCAAGTGAGTAGCCATCTAACAGGCGCTACAAAGAGTATACCATAGACTTTGAGTAAAAAACAGCATTGCTTGCCCGCCTGCGTGGTTAGTAGGGGCGTGAGCTTGCCTCCGCCCTGGGTCTGCTTGCCTCCGCCCTGGGTCTCCCCGTGCAAAAAAGAAATGCACACTGCCCTACATCAATGAATTTTTATGGAATTTCCCGAAATACCCCAAAAAAGCCTTCTAACCACTAGACAAAAGGATAGATTATCGTGCATACTGCTAACAAGTAGTGCACATTGTATTTACATCTTCACACACATGCATTGGACGCAATGAAACGATCATCGTGAATTCGTCAGAGGCATAGCTACTTAAGGAAGGATGTAGACCATGCAAGGAGCCTACGAACAAGGGAGCGAGGTGGCAAGGCTATTGTCCCAGATTAGCGCGGAATACGAAGCCGCCCAGCGTGGCTTAACAGGTCTGGCTTACGGGACATCGATGCACGAGTTCATCACAGCACGCATGGAGCGTATGGGCCAGTTGCACACTCAGTTGCAGTCACTGGTAGGAGATCAAGCAATCGCAATGGTTGCTGACCAGTTGAGCTCGATGTCGTAGGTTTCAAGCACACCTGGCGACCGGTAGAGTGCCGATTTATCGCGCACGTGGTCGCCAGGTGTATAGGATACGAAACTGGAACGGTCTAGACAGACCGTTTTTTGTTGGCGAAATGCGCAATCACCAGCAAAGCAGCCGCATATCCCTTGCGGTCGCCAGGTCGAGAGAATTGTTCTTCCAGACCCCGGTTACGACAAACTCGGTTTCTTCGCTGACAAATGTGTCTTGATCGAGCACATTGTCTGGACCGTCCAGGAAACACCGCAGCCAGTTCTTGCGGTCTTCACCGCTAAGTAGCGGGGCATCTTCACACACAAACCACTCGGCAATCCCTTGCAGATAGAAGCGGAAATCGGGCGAGAGGTGATACTGGCGTCGTATAAGATAGCTGTTCTCTTGTACCTCTGCGTAACCGGCTGCACGCAGATATGTGGCGAGCTTGGAGCCAATGTAGCTATCCTCGAAAGTGAAGCCTTCGTCGACGCGTATCTGCTCCCAACACTCACGAGCCCGGAAAACACGGGCCTGTAGGCCTGCATCGATGTTGTAGAAGCGCATAGTGCCAAAGTCAATATCCTTAATGGCCAGGCGTCCACCAGGGGCCAGGTAGCGGCCCATAGCAGCAAACGTATGCACAGGGTCGGGAAGGTATTGGCTGACATTCGCGCTAAATATCATGTCGGCAGTCCCGGGCTGCATGGGTAACTGCTCTAGACTCGCCTGTCTGTATTGCACCTGTTGGGAATACAACTTGCGCGCATTTCGTCGTTGAGCTGTGACCAATGCCTCTGTGGAAATGTCTATGCCGGTAATGTTTCCCTTGGGGCCGATGGCCGAGGCGAGTAGCGGTATCCAAAGCCCTGGTCCACAGCCGGCATCCACTACCAGGCTACCAGGCTTGAGCTGCAGGTCGCGAATCATCTGCTCACGCTCGGGCGCTTTGCTGCGGTGATGTGTTACCAGCCATTCTATCGCATTGAGTGGTAAGCCGCACTCGTTCACATGAACAAGCTTGTTTACTGCCATAAAACTATCCATGCCCTCTATACATTTGTGGTAGTACGATATCTCTGAATATGTGAGGAGTATAACATGCGAAAAAAGAAAAAGCAATACATTGTAGTACTTTGATATTAACATTGTATAAAGATTTGTTGCATGAAGGAAAACATCGTATCGAGTAGGGGCAAGGGCGGTTGGGTAGGGTTAGGTGGACCCTTGCGCTGCGAAGCATCGCCGAAGGCGCTTGCCCTTCGGAACCCCACAGCGCAGGCAAGCTGACGCCCCTACCAACCGTCATACGTCGCGGTTAGTAGGGGCGTCAGCTTGCCTGCGCCCTGGTGGGGGGCTTGCCTGCGCCCTGGTGAGAGGGGCTAGCTGATGGCGTCAGCTTGCCTGCGCCCTGGTGGGGGGCTTGCCTGCGTTCTGGTGGGGACTAGCTGATGGCGACGCTTGTCTCCATCATGGGTATTGATACCCCACGATCTACGCAGGCACGAAGGTCCTCGCGGTAAAAGCGCCAGGTGCTACCTACTTTATGGCCGGTCAATTGCCCCGACCACATAAGACGGTAGAGAGTTGAGCGGCTTACCCGTAGATAGGTCATAGCCTCTCTGAACGTAATCAGGACATCGTCTTCAATCATTTGCATAACCATAGAATCTCTCCTCAAAGTGATTAATAGGTAGATAGGTACACTCGACCAGATGGTCTGACCATAACGGTTGTCGTATCTACTGTAGATAAGTGTTTCACTACGTACTAGTGTAAACGACGATGGCTCATTTTTAAGTTAAGAATTAGTTACGATCTGGTTAATTTTTGCTATTCTCCGGTATAGGTTTCATCACCATGATACACGATGCAGCAGGAAAACATTCATGACCGACCCAAAAACGTTTCTATGACACAAAAGAGGCCCGACGAATTACCACTTGTGTTCCAGCAATGCATCAAGTGCTTCCAGGTCACATGATACGGCAAAAATCGATAGGCCTGTGGCCTCTTCCAGTTGACTGAGTGCTTTTGTATCAGTGGGGTCTGCCATTGCCATAGTGAGACGGTCATGATCGCGTCCAACAGGGGCACAGCGCAACTCGCGTGCGAGTTGGTATGGGACGAGCTGTTTCAACCGTTTCGGAAGGTGGGTTGGCAACTGCAGAAAAGGGATATGGCCGTGGGCGGGTGAAGCAACGTTGGGGTCGAGACTTTCCAGCGATTTCCCTTTTACCGCTGAGGGTTGTCGGTCAAGCGGTGTCTGAATCAAGAGATGGGCGGAGTTCATACTGCGGAGTTGTCTGGTCATGCCCGGGCGGAGTGTTAATTTATGTGCAGTCAGGCTTGCATGATAGAGCATTTGTTCAAGTGACGTTGCTGGTTTTGGATAGGAACCGATGCCAATAAGGATATCTGTCACGCGCCTTAATGGTGGGATGACAGTTTCTGCCCGCAGCAGGCTAATACTCTTGTAGATACGTCCTGCTATAACCTGTATTGCATGCTGCTCTACATCGGGAAAGACTATGACTGCTCCTGTGCCTGCGTGAACAAGAATTTGGTCGTCTATCCTGATAACGCGCCGCGTATTGACGAGGACTTGCTCGAGGAAGCTGTCAGGAGCATGATAGCGCGGACGATGGTAGATTGTGGCGGACTGCGGAACAGAGTGGATAGGTTCGAGTTGCGAGACATGTAGATGCAGCACACTGAGAGGCATCGTGCGCGGGAAGAAGCTAGCAAGCAGGGTGCGCAGATGACTATTCAAGTCTTGGGTGGCAGGAGTCCACTGTTCGCGCTCTCTGCTCTCTTCTTCCCCTGCTCGATGCGGCGAAGTGAGCGGTAGACAACTGCAGCGTTCATCTGCTGGAGCGTCTATATATGTAATTGATTGTCTCGATGCTTCTCTTGCTTCGCGGTTCATGATGGCGTTGTTATGCAACATTGGCGGACGTATGATCTAAAAGATGGTCGTATGTCCGGCTTGCTCAGTAGGGACCCGATTTATCGCGTCCTCGCTAAGAACCGCCGGAGTGGTGAAGGTATATCCTACCCCAGGTACAGTTGTAATATACTTGGGTTTGTTGGCATTGGGTTCAACTTTTTGACGTAGGTGACGGATATGCGTTTTCACCAGTCCGGAGTCGCCAGATTCGTCATAGCCCCAGACACGCTCGATGATCATATCGGTCGTGAGCACTTGTCCCGTGTGGGTGAGCAGCAGGTGCAGCAATCGACTCTCAGTGGGCGTCAATCTGATCTTCACGCCCTCCCTGACCACTTCGTGGCGCATGGCATCCAACGTCACAGACCCCACCGTGACGGCCGCTGAGGAGTTCGTACCCCGTGCAGTGGAGGAACGACGCATCACGGCTTTGATGCGTGCCAGTAATTGTCGCGGACTAAACGGCTTGCGTAGATAATCATCGGCCCCCACTTCTAATCCACGAATCTCATCATCTTCTCGATCCTGGGCGGTGAGGATCAAGACCATAGAATTGGTTTCACTGCGCATCTGCCGGCACACCTCGAAGCCATCAAGCTTGGGCATCTGGACATCCAGAATGACCAGGTCGGGCAGGGTTTCACGCCAGCGTTGGACCGCCTGTTCGCCATCGAATGCGCGTATAACGTCATAGCCATGTCCCTTGAGCCAGTAGCTCAGCAAATCGACCATGTCACGGTCATCATCCGCCACCATGATTTTCACAGGTCTTCCTCCTACAGGTGTGCATTACTTTGCATACGAGACCAGTATGTAGCTCTTGTGGCATGAGAAGGTCTCTCACTGCTAATCCCCACTGTTCAATTGGTAAACAGTTGCGGCCATAGAGTAGCTATGTGGCATGAGAAGGTCTCTCACTGCTAGTAACGGCACGGCTTTCTGCTAGTAACATCATGATACAATTTGGGCTATAAATAGTCATGCAGATAGCCATTCTGTCACAGACGGGTAATGCGTAGGGGTCCGATTATGAATTTTAACAAAATACATGCGCCATGTGTAGGGGCCGATTTATCGTGCCCATCGCCGATTTATCGGCCCCCGGAAACCCATCCGCATGTCCGTATTTAAAAGTTAAAGTCCATAATCGGGCCCTACGTACTGACCCTGATGTGGCATATCGGCTCGGTCAAGAAGGGAAAGTTTCATATGATGACCCCACGTGAGGAATTGCTAGCTTTAGCTCGCGAAGTTGCTCAACGAGCACATTGTCCCTATTCCCATTTCCATGTAGGAGCTGCCCTGGTAGCGGGTGGAAAGACCTATATTGGCGTAAACGTCGAAATCTCAAGTTACGGCCTGACCTTGTGCGCGGAACGTTCGGCGTTGGCTGCGGCAATTGCCGATGGCGCCGGTCCCATTACCCAGGTTGCTGTTGCCTGTATCGACGCACCAGCAGATGCTCCTCTCAATGAACGTACTCCTTGTGGGGCCTGTCGTCAGTGGTTGGCTGATCTTGCGCCGGACGCCATCATTTACATCGATGGAGCAGCACGTGACTTCTCCGTGGCAGAGTTGTTACCACATGCATTTGGGTTGCCGTAACCTGCCCTTTCCATCTACGTGCGTTGTATGGTATCGTAGAGCTAGAATCTGGCATCCGCAAACGTTCTCTTATAAGCCTGTCCGTCATTTATTCATCTTCTAAGAGGTGCTCTATGAGCAATATCGCTCCACGTGCTGCTGCTGACCTGGGAGTCTCCAAACGTTCCAGTCGCTATCCTCTGTATGTCTTCTGGGTCATGTTCGCCATCAGCTTTCTTAACTTGATGGACCGCAACGTCTTTTCAGGAGCAGCCAACATCATTGGCAAAGAGCTTGGCTTCGGCCTGGCAGAAATCGGTACACTCGGCACAGCGTTCATCATCATCAACACCCTGGGTGCCCTTCCGTTGGGCATCTGGGCTGACCGTGGGAAGCGGAAGAATATTGTTGCGGTGAGTGTTGCCATTTGGAGTCTGGCAACGGCAGCTACCGCTTTAGCCAATAATTTCCTCACCATGCTTCTTGCACGTGCAGTGCTCGGCATCGGCGAGGCAGGCTACTACCCTGCTGGCACGGCCCTCATGAGCGACTATTTCAGTCGCTCCACCCGCTCGCGGGTAATGAGCCGGTGGAATATTGCCCAATTGGTAGGCATTCTGGTCGGCTTCATCGCCGGGGGTGTCATCGCAGGGCTGTACTTCGGCAGCTGGCGACTGGCATTTCTCTTCACAGGCATTCCCGGCCTGATCCTCGCCTTCCTCGCCTGGCGGTTGCGTGAACCACGGCGCAATGAGGCCGATGAGGCGGCGGCAGCTCTTGCCTCTGAAGCGCCTATCGAAGAAGTGACGGATGCTGCTCATGTCATCCCCAAGGGCATAGTCGCCCAGTTTCGATCGCTCCTCCGCATCAAAAGTTTGCTTGTGTTGATCATCATGCAGATCTTTGCCTTCTTCTCTCTGGGTGCTGCATCACTTTTCTTACCTACCTATTTACAGCAAAAAGATACGTTTGGCCTCAGTTCAGGTTTTGCAGCTTTGCTTGCAGGGGGCGTTATCGTGCTCGGAGGTGGTGCGGGGACTATTGTGGGGGGACAGATGGCCGATGTCCTGAACCGTCACCATCCAGGGGCACGCATTTTGGTCTGCGGGCTAGGCTTCTTAGTCTGTGCCCCATCCTTTGCACTGGCTGTCACTATTCATAGTTTTGCAGTGTTCATCTTTTTCTTTTTTCTTACAGCAGCACTGATCCTGATCTACAGTGGGCCTTCTACAGCAGCCACTCAGGATGTCGTCCCGTCTGCTTTGCGTGCCTCGGCTGTAGCCATTTCCATCCTCTTCGCACATCTACTGGGTGATGCCTTTGCACCCCAGTTGGTGGGTGGGCTGGCCCAATGGTTTGATCCGACACATGGACAGCACTTCCTCCAGAGTGTTGCAGGCAACGACCTGCGCCTTGCGTTCCTGGTCACATGCGTACCAACACTGGCCATTGCAGGATTGGTTGGCATCTTCGGAGCCCGCTGGATGAAAGACGATATAGCGGCCGCAGAACGCGCCGATAAACTAGCACGAGGGTAGCCCACACCATTCCAGGTCGGGGGGTAAGTAGGGTGTATGAAAAAGTTGTTGCACGGGGCGTAGGGACCCGATTTATCGCGTCCGCGGAGTGGAGGAGGGCCCCACGGTCGGTTGATTGTCTACAACAACTTTTCCCTACACCCAAACCATCCCCGATTATGTCCGATCCGCAGGGTAACCAGACGGACGGATTCGCCTCAGCATTAGAAATCTCCACTACTGCCGCCAGAATCTCCTCCACCGCCACCAAAGTCCCCTCCGCCTCCTCCAGAATCTCCTCCACCGCCACCGAAATCACCTCCGCCCCCGCCAAAATCTCCACCGGCACCGCCACCGAAATCACCTCCGCCTCCACCACCAAAGTCGCCACTTGCTCCAGCCGAGCCCCCATCGCCCTGGCCCTGTTCGCCTGCTTCGCCTTCACCTGCTTCTTTACCCAGTTCATAGCCCAGGAAGCCGCCTGCTGCCGCACCCAGACCACCTGCTACCCACGGATTCATTCCAGGGCCTTGAGAGGGAGGGCCGTAATAGTTTGGCGGGTATCCCTGGTTATACGGCTGCTGATATGGCATACCCACCGGTGACGGAGCACGAAAGCCTCCAAAACGTCTGCGCAAGAAGAGACCGAACACGACAATCGCCCCTACTATCAAAAGGCCAATCAGGCAAAACGCTGCGAGCACACCGGAAGAGATTCCGCCTACTGGAGAACCAGAAGTTACTCCCATCGAATTGCGCAAAGAGTCAATTGTCGCTACAGTCGCACCAGTATAATCGCCGTTATTGTAATTGCTTGTGAAGGTGCTCACAGCCTCGTTAAGCTGACCGTTCGACAGTGGAACTTTCGAGCCTCTAACAATCGACAGGTGATGATGCACGGTGTCGACAGCCATCACAATCAGGTCGGGATTGTTGCCAAGTTTCGCACGGGTGGCACGGTCAAAGTCCGACTTTGTCCCTGTAAACGTATTTACCGTATAGATGTCTATTGGCTTTGACAGAGTTGATGCTTCATTTTGCACCCTGCCCTTGTCCAGCACGCCAGCATTATCATACACGTGTACTGTATTATTACCTCCACCACATGCACTAACCAGCATGAGGCAGAAAACAGTAACAATGGCCAGGAAACTCTTCCTGAACCACGGCAACTTGGTTCGCGCATATATATTCATCGGTGTATTCATCGGTGTAGCTCTTCCTTCTCTCTGGTCCGGCCGTGTGACGTTCGCAGTGTCTAAAGATTTTCTCCTACTTACCAATACGTTTTATCTCCCAGTAGGTTTTATGCTGCCGCCAGTAAAATCGGAAGATCCGCCCTCGCGGCAGCATCAACAGCGAGTAAATTCCTCTTTTTCATACACCCAAAATTCCCATCTCTCATCGTTTTAGTAATGGTCGTGGTACGTAGTGCGAAAACTTTCTGGAAGGAGGTGCCATTTCGAGACGCTTTTCCACCCTGAGAAGGAGATAACCTTGCGTCTTACTACTCGGGGGGATGCTACAGCATTTTTTATCGTCCTGTTGGAGGTAGGCGTATAGTACGCTTACCACAAATGTTGTCTCTGTGACCTAGCACCAAACGAGCAGAGTTTGGTAGAAAGAGGGAAAATTGGCTAACATTCAAATTGCAGTTATTAACGCAAGCACTGTGTTGAAGGATGCCGATGTGCAAGCCGTCGTTCCCGCGCTTCAGAAGCAGGTACATGACGATTTTGCTCCACCCTGGGGAATTGACGCTGATCTCACATTTGTGCCCAAAAATGCTCAGCCCAAAGCGGGTGCGTGGTGGCTTGTCATATTCGATAACTCGGATCAGCCAGGGGCCCTGGGCTACCATGATCTCACCAACGAAGGTCTACCACTTGGAAAGGTTTTCGCTGGAAGCGACATGCAGGATGGCTACAAATGGACGGTTACCGCCAGTCACGAATTACTGGAGATGCTCGGTGATCCCGACATCGACCTGACAGTTTTTACCCAGCCTAATGAAACCACAGGGACTCTTTACGCCTATGAGGTCTGTGATGCCTGCGAGGCGGACAAATTCGGATACGATATAAACGGCACAACCGTATCAGACTTCGTCTTCCCGGCATGGTTTGAGACTTTCCGCCAGCCTAACAGCACACAATTTGATTATGGCAACCACATACAGCAGCCACTTCAGTTGCTAGATGGCGGCTATATCGGCGTGTTCGATGTGGCATCCGGTACCGGATGGCATCAGAAAACCCCTCCGGGATCGGCATTCAAATTTGATATGCGACCTCGCCTTGGCAGCCGTCGAGAGCGGCGCAGAACCCCTCGAGACCAGTGGCTGAAGAGCCAGGTTAAAGTCCCAGCAGCTCCTCTTTAGCTAATGTGTGTATCAACCTGGCTGCAATCAGTAGCCCTCGACATAAGATCGTGAGCTGCTGATGCCATGCATCCAATGAGATCGTCCTCCGAGTATTCCAACGAGACATGTGTGGCGCATGGCCTGAGCACAGGGGATGGCGATCTGTCACCCTGAGCGCAGCGAAGGGTCTCTGCGCGGAGAGAAAGCCGAGATGCTTCGCGTGCGCTCAGCATGACATGTGCGAAGTCTCGTTGGAATACGAGAAGGTTGTTCTGGTTTCTTCTTGGGGTGACGATTTCACGCGCGCATATTTCTCTCCTTTCCCCCACAAGAACTTTCTGCACGAGCTTTTGCGAGGCAGCAGTGATTAGACCTGATAGAGCTGTATGAGGTTACCGCACGTATCATCAAATACAGCGACGGTTGGCCCTTCCGTTTTTGTTGGCTTCGTAGTAAACACCACACCCAGCTTTTTCATTCTTTCGTACTCTTTTTGAATATCCTCAACAGCAAATGCCGTTAAAGGTATCCCTTGCTTAAAAACAGCTTCTTGGAATGCCTTGGCAGCTGGGTTGTCGTTTGGCTCAAGAAGTAACTCAGTACCACCTGGCTCTTCGGGCGAGACAACTGTTAACCAAAGGAAAATCCACACGAGCAGGTAAATACTACTCCTGATACATTGAACCATGTAGCAGTTGCGAGGAGGTTGTAAATCGGTGAAGATACAGTTTAAGAATGGATCAATCCAGTGAAGTAATCTTAACTTCTTCCTACGAGGATGAAGCAAGCAGTGATCATGCTTTTTTGTGAAGCCCCTATCACTGTAGGGAAGCATGGGTATACAGAGTATCTTTCTCCTTGCATAAGTGGACGTGATATATTTACCGCTAAGAGCGCATGATGATCCCAAAGGAGATGCTGGTCGATGGATCAGGAAAGCTACGAATATACAGGTATGATGGCTGCTGCCTGGGACCTCCTCCGTGGCGATACCTCCACTTGGCCCGATCGCTTCTTCTATCGCGACCTGGTTGGTCGGCATAGTCAACCTGTTCTGGATGTGGGTTGTGGCACAGGTCGCCTGCTGCTCGACTATCTGGCCCAAGGCATCGACATTGACGGGGTCGACAACTCGCCTGAAATGCTCGCCATTTGCGCTGAGAAGGCACAGCAGCTTGGTCTGCACCCCAGGGTGTTCGAGCAAGCAATGGAGAGGCTCGATCTCCCCCGCACCTATCGTATGATAATGGTGCCATCGAGTTCGTTTCAACTGCTCACCGACCCGCAAGATGCGCAAGAGGCCATGCACCGCTTCTTCCGCCACCTGGAGTCAGGGGGCGTCCTGGTCATGCCCTTTATGCTCTTGTGGAATGAGCCAACCACCCAACGGATCGTCCAGGGCGCATGGGAACTTACGGGCGAGGCAGACAGGCCCGCAGATGGCAATACCATCCGCCGCTGGACCCGTTCCACTTTTGATCTTGCTCAGCAGCTTGAGAGCACAGAAGATCGCTACGAGGTGCTGCGGGATGGTGCCGTCATTGCCACAGAGATGCATGTGCGCTCCCCAGCCACCCGCTGGTATACCCAGCAACAAGCGCTGCACTTGTATCAAGAGACGGGGTTCACCGGCATCCAGATCCTCAAGGAGTTCAGCCAGGAACCAGCCTCTCCCGAAGACACGGTGTTTTCAATCCTAGGGACAAGGCCGTAGGGTTGAGATGCGCTCTCTTTTGAGGCAGAGACGCTTTGTTTCTATTTTGGTCAGGCAAGTGTCGCAGTCGGCGGCTTCACTATAAAGCTGCGAATATTTCACCCGGTAGTACTACGAAACCTGTTTGCTGGATTAAGAATCGTTGATGTAGATGGCACGTGTATATGAAATCTCTGTCTATCAGGGTTTCACGGTAATGGTATCATCACGTATCAGAAATGCAACAAGAGGATTTTCTTCCACCGCAAAAAATGTGCTGCTGTTGCATTTCTGATGCGCCTTTGAGTGAGCAATGTGAAACCCTGTATATTCTCTTGCCAGACTTCCTCAGAAGGAATGGTGGGAACCAAAGGCTTGGATATTGAGGCCAAGAGCTCGGCAGCAGCAGATGACCGAACTCTTGGCCTCTGGAGCATTGTTGCATGTCACATTGAGCTGAGGGTCTGAGGGGAAGTCAAGGCAGCTTCCTCCGAGAAGTCCCCTGCCATCTCCTTTGTAAACAGAAACTTCCGATCCTCTGCGATCATCATGGAATCGTATCCAGGAGCACTGAGTATTCCATGCAGCTGCCGCCGACGTACTCCCATATTACCTCCGTCATACAAGGGGAAGACAAGCGCATCACGCAAGTGCCGCTCCAACGGATGATCTTTCACATAGCTCTCAATGCCCATGACCCGCATCGCATCGTACACGCACTGAACGGCTTGCTCAGAGCAGTAGACCTTCGTCATGATAGCAATCTCCTGGCCCTCACCGTGGGCATCCAGGTACGCACATGCACGCCACGTCAAGTAACGGCTCGCCTCAATGCGCATCTTAATATCACTCAGCGCATAGCCAACTGCCTGATGGTAGAGAATTGGTTTGCTGCCGAGTCGACGCTGTGAGCGAGCAAAGTCAAGAACGTAGTCGAAGGCAGCACGCATCACACCGACGCAGGCGGCACCGATGAGCCCCGCTGTCCAGCCAAACGCTCTGGTGATGATGAGGATGCCGTCACCCTCCCCCCCAATCAGGTTCTCCCGAGAAACCCGCACATTCTCAAAGCTCACTTCCGGTTGCACCGTCAATCGATGGCCGAGTTTGTTGGCAATCTTTCCCACGCGAATGCCTGGCGTGTCACCTGGGACAGCAATGACACTCAGCGACTCCTTGGCTCCATGAGCAAGGTCCGTGCGTACCGTCACCGTATAGAGATGGGCTCCCTTGCCCTCCCATCCGCTGCCGTTTGTCGCGAAGCGCTTAGTCCCATTGATGACATAGCTATCGCCTTCGAGTTGCGCAACGGTCCGTACGCCAGCACTCGGGTCATCGCTGTCAAAATTGGCACCCCCTTCTGCATCCGTGAAGGCAAAGCAGGCCAGCAGGTCGCCGGTTTTGTCCTGTGCGAATGGCCGCAGGAAACGTTCCTTTTGCTCTGGTGTCCCATAGGTAATGATCGGCTGCAGACCCAGCCCGTTGGCGAGTAACGTCGTCGGAACTCCCACTTCGACGCGGCAAAACTCCTCAGCGGCCAGGGCCAAGTCGATGCAACTACTCCCTCCGCCACCGTATTCGGTGGGGATCAGTGCTGCTGTGAACCCATTGGCTGCCATTTGAGCAAAGGCGGATTTGGTACGCTGGAAACACTCCCAGGGATCAGTTAGCACATCCAGTTCCTGGGCCAGTGGACGCAACACGTGCTCAGCGAACGCCCGGACAGCATCTCGAAGGGCGGCTTGCTGTTCGGTTGGCCGAAAATCAATCGACATACATATTCTCCTCTCAGTTCGTAAGCTCATACAGCGACAATCATGAGACTGCTCGTGGCTTCAGTGATTGCGATGGGGATTGCGGATCCTCTGGCTGTGCCAGGGATCCGCACATCTAGCACGAGCGGAAATTCAAGTGTGAGTGGTTGTGGAACCTAGAGCTAAGAGCCTGCCATCTCCTCTTGGAGGGCTCAGATCTTGGCAAGTTCAAGCTCAGGCGTTGGCAACGTGTCGATAGTTTCCATGCTCTTCTTGAATTCCACGTACTCGTTATCCATGAGTGCTCGTGGATTGAACTCTGGGCTAGCGAGGACGCCATGCACACGCCGACGCTGCATGCCCATGTTGCCCGCGTCATAGATCGGGAAGCACGCAGCTTCGCGAAGATACTTCTCGAAGAGGTGTTGCTTGTCGAAGCTGTTCACCCCGACGACTTGCATACACTTGTAGACGGTATCAAACATCAGCTCGGTGCAGAAGATCTTGCACTGAGCGCCGATCAGCTCACCATGGTAATCATGCTGGTCGAGGTAGTGCGCTGTCTTCCAGCAGAAGTAGCGGCAAGCTTCGATGCGCGCCGCGACATCTCCCAGGATGTAGCCAACGTTCTGGTAATGGATAATCGGGCGCGGGCCCCCGGACGTGTAGGTCTTGCACCACTTCAGCGCCAGTTCGTAGGCCGCCCGTGCAACGCCCACCGCTGCGATGCCGGCAACTGGTCCTGACCACGCGAATGCTCGGTTGATCAGCAGGTCCCCATTGCCTTTGGTTCCCTCGATCAGGTTCTCTGCCGGCACCCGGGCGTTATCGAAGATGATCTCCGAGTTGGGCGTGAGCCGATGGCCCATCTTGTTGATCAAATTGTACGTCACACCCGCTGTCCCGCGCTCCACCAGGATCGCTGAGAGCCCCTCGGTGCCCCCCTTGTCTGGCTCGGTTCGGACTACCACCATGCTCACGTTTGCGCCCTTGCCGTCCCAGCCAGAGACGTTGCAGGGCCAGTACTTGCGACCGTTCAGCACGTAATAGTCGCCTTCGCGCTGGGCCATGACACCCATTCCCGCTGGTCGCGGCAGTGGGACATCGAAATTAGCCGTTCCGCCCGGTGTCCCCGCTGGTTCGCTCACCGCATAGCCGACGAGGTACTCACCGGTGGGGTCTGATGTGGCTGCGCGCAGCCAGCGATTCTTTTGCGCCTCGTTGCCGTACCACCAGACAGGCATCATCCCCAAGCCATTGACCAGCACCGTGCATGCGAACCCCGGATCAACGGCGCAGAGTTCCTCTGCGGCGATAGCGATGTCAACGTTTGAGAGCCCGCCGCCTCCATACTCTTTGGGGAGCATAGCGAACGCAATCCCGGCCTTGTAGGCCTCCACGTAGGCGCTCTTGGTCCGCTGGAATCCCTGCAACGGATCAGGCTCGGCATCAGCCTCCCGGACAACGGGTGCGAGCACGTTCTCTGCAAAAGCTCGCACATCTGCTTGCAACTTCTTCTGCTCTGGGGTGAGCGTGAAATCAATCGCCATTGTTTTCTCCTTCACCTTATGGTCTGGATACAAATATCAATTGTCTACAAACTCTCTTTCCTCTATCCTACTGGGGACGCACTACATTCGGTGTCCCCGCACCATGTGGAAAAAGGCATACACGAGGAGATTGGAGTAGCTCAAGAAGGTCTCGTTCACCTCCTTCCCTCTTCTGGCCTCAATCTCATAGAGGGCTCGCTGGAGTAGCCCCTGAAGACTGAGGAGTTCTTGCTCAGCAGCAATGGCCTATTAGGCAGGAGTTCGTCACCTGCACCATTCCTTCCCTCAGGGAAGTATCTGCTCTGGGACCTTCCTCGTGTTCTCCTGCTACACCGCTATCAGGATGCCTCTCCTCACGAGATACACGTGCTAGACAGACAAAAAACCGACACACGACATGACAGCCGTGGTCGGTTTCACCAGTTGCTTCCTGCAGTCTAGGTGGCCAAACGAAGGAAAGCGCTACACGAAGAGCAGTTGCGTCCGTCCCCTCAACTCGTTGAGCATCAATCCCTCTTACAGATTGCAGATCTTCGCATCCACGGATCTCGTGAATCCTCACTCGCTAGAGCAAGCAGAGTGTGCTAAATGTAGCGAGGAGTACCAGATGCAAGGCAACGTACGGAGGACGACAGAACAAAAAAGTAATACACATGGTACCGAACGTGTGATGAAGGACACTTTGGAAAAACTATCCGGAAATATGCCCAGGTCAAGTATACTATATGGGTATTATCGTGTCAATAACGCGAATTCGGAAGTTTCATCCTCATCAGGTTGATTGGAAAGATGACAATTTGATGTCTCTTGTCAGGGTTTCACGTTGCTCACTCAAAGACGCATGGGGAATGCAACAGCATCGCATTTTTTGCGGTGGAAGAAAATCCTCTTGTTGCATTTCTGATGCGTGATGATATCATTACCGTGAAACCCTGTTTATATGTTTGGAATTGCAAATACTTCCTACAAAATTTGTAATGAAAGACAGTTTTTGTCCCAGCTCTTATGCTATGCTTGAGACGCAACAGAGTTGGTGGGCGGTATTGCGCAGCCCCCTATGATACTTTCCCATTCGCAATACACCGGCTTGGAAGGTGGTTTCATGGAGGAAGAGTTTTCTTCAGTTCAATACGCGGAATTGAGGCGTGCAGGTAAACAGATAGCCACTGCCAGTACCGACACACCGCACCACGCCACCCCCTGCCACTACATTTTGGGTCTCCCAGCCCCTAGCTTTTGGTGGAACCTGCTACTGATTCTAGATTGACAGTAACCAATAATCTCTGCTATGATTGCGAAAACCCAACTACATTTGAGGAGGTCGATATGGTGGTCCGGAACTGTAATCCATTCAAGGCATTCTCTCTCGTTCCCAGTCGCAAGGTTTCTCCATAGTCTCCTCTTTAGGCTAGTTATGATGTCTAGCTGCTGACGCGTATGAGGAGGAGTACCTATATCAGATAACTTGTATCCTCTACAGGTTCAGGGATGCCTATCGTTTCTATTTTGGTCAGGCAAGTGTCGCAGTCGGCAACTTCACTATAAAGCTACGAATATTTCACCCGGTAGTACTACGAAACCTGTTTGGTGGATTAAGAATCGTTGATGTAGATGGCACATGTATATGCAATCTCTGTCTATATATTTGGCAGTGCAAATACTCCTACAAAATTTGTAATGAAAGACAGTTTTTGACCAGGCTCTTATGTTATGCTTGAGATGCAACCGAGTTGATGGGTGGTATTGTCTAGTCTCCTTGATACTTTCCCACCCGCAATACACCGGCTTGAAAGGTGGTTTCATGGAGGAAGAGTTTTCTTCAGCTCAATACGCGGAATTGAGGCGTGCAGGTAAAAAGATAGCCACTGCCAGTACCGACAAGTCACTGCGTACGGTGGAGATCATCCAACAACTGCCTTTGTATGGCGAGAACCCAAAGCGTGCCCTCTACCGGGATATTGAGACGCTGACTGATTGCCAAGTCGAAGACTTACCTGAACCGGACGCTGAGAATCTGGCTGAATGGTGTACTGAGCAGCGACGCCGCAAATACCTGGCAATCACCTATGAGAGGTATACTCATACGTTCGGTCTGGCGCAATCCTTCTTCTCTATAGATATTGGTGAGGATGAGGCGCGAGCTTTTGTCGCGTTACAAGAGGGATTTTCACCGGGAACACCTTATGCAGAGGCGGTGCAACACCTGCTGAAGCGTTGGGAGTGGCTGTTCACTGAAAAGAGCCACCAGTTGGTACGCCAGAAGCGTAAACGGCACGCCCGTCCTGTGCTACTACCGTTATCGCCTGTAGTGGATTATAGCCAGCATGGTGAGACGATCTTGTTGCTGGACCAGGCTTTGGAGGAGAATGCATACGTCTCTTTCGCTTATACTCCGCTTACGCAAAGTTGGGACGCGGAGCCGGTATTGCACGAGCACACCGAACCTTACGAGCTGGAGTATCGCGATGGACATTGGTATTACACGGCGTATGTCTTTGCTCTGAATACATTTCTTGACTATCGCGTGGACCGCATCCGCCCAGGTTCTTTGCGCAAGGACCGTGATCGCTTTTCTCCCGGTGTCCGTCAACGCCCTGGGGTGAAGATTCGCTATTGGGTATCGCCGATGTTGGCGAGGCACGGCAGTTTGAGCGCCCGGTTACGCGAGCAACAGGTGACAATGCTGGAAGACGATCAGGGGGCGATAGTCGAAGGGTACGCAAAGTCCGTCTGGTGGGCGAGACGATTGTTGCTCGGTTATGGTGAGCAGGTGAAGGCGTTGGAGCCGGAGGGTTTGGTGCTTGCGATGAGCGATACAGTGCAAGCGATGAACAGGTTGTATGAGGAGGAAAAATAACCATGGGCTCTACACATTTACGTATTCTATCTGTTTATTCAGAAGTGTGTAAACTCATCCGTCACAATCTCATTCTGTTCTAGAACCATAATGAGTGTGATGGTCACACAAAGCCCTGCACACGAAACATTTTGTTGTGTGCAGTAAAGTTGGAGGAGGATGTTATATGCCTTCAGACATTAGTTTCCTTGAGTTCGCCGAGGATGCAGAGACAGAGCATTCCAGGCATAGTGCGGCTGTTTACGGCGAATACCTGCATCGTGTCGCCAATAGAAAGATGCGGCGCTACAAGCAGATCATTCAGTATGGGGGGAAACAAGGCCAGACTTACTATGGTCATGTGATGGACCTGGCCTCGGTCGCCGACCGGCTACGGCCTGCCATCGGCCTTGAAGAGCGAGAAATGCGCTGTGTGCTGCTGGCTCTGACCATTCACGATATGAACAAGATACCACCCTACGACAGGCGCCCCGATGGCAGGGAGGCCAAATATGCCGACGCGGCTACGCCGGAGAATATACGGGCGGAATTGGAGCACCTGGAAGTGGACAGCTTCTTCCCGCAGTGGCGAGACTATTTGCTTGATATCGTCTTGCTTGCTCACTTCCACCAGGAGTCGGCCACTGGTACAACGTTGGTTGTTGATCAGCGCCAGATCGACCGGTGTCTATTGCCTTCTGGGCGCTTGAAGGGGCCATTGAAGTTCCTCATGAAAGCAACCGACACGTCCGATAACTCGCATTCCGGCGACCACTGCGATCCTCATGAAGTGCATATCCGCGATAAGCTGCTGGAGCATATTAATGGGGCTATGCCGGAGCGGCAATATCGCTTTATCGGTCATCGTCTTGCGGAGTTGCGTGGCATCTTCACCAATGTAATACACAACGAATTGGTGAGATACTTCACGAAGCAGTACGGTGAAGAAGCGTGCATTGACTTGCTTTATTATCCAGAAGGGGTGAACTACCTATTGGATAGGCAGGTGGCGCTGCTATGGAACGATGAGACACTGCGGGAGGTGGCGACCAGGGTGAAAAAGCGACTGGCCGATATCCAATTGGAGGAACTGACGCAATTTATCAAGGCGCGCCCTGCTGGGATTGTGGTCGATGATGCAGCCATTAGCAGTGGTGCATCTGTAGAGCAGCTTTTTGAAGTCATCACTAACATCGTTTACCGGAAGCAGTATAAGCCCGAGTGGCGTGAGCAGCGCAATGCCTTCGCTCGCAATGACTTGCAGGAAGCCATCACTAACGACAAGAACAGTGCTGAGCTGAGAGAGAACGTAGCAAGGCTGTTGCAAGAGCGCACTGACTTGATATCGGCTGATGAGGCCATGCTCAAGCGGGGCGAGCTGGCTTCAGCCTATCGCAAGTTTCTGGAGGATCACCGGACAGACCAACTGAAGGCGCTCAGGATAGATGCCTGGACGCGCACATATCGCCTGTTCGAGTTGCCAGAAGATGCCTGCGCTCTTTACGAGTTGATCGATCCATTCCGGCGGGGCTACTTCATCGCGCACGATTTACCCGCAATGACGTTAGATGAGATGAAGGAGACAATACTGGCAGATATCACTGGGTTGGAACAGCAGGCTGATGAGGCGATACCAGCAGGGAAGGCAAAAAGGGCGAAGACAGGTGAAACAGCGGAAGAAGCGGAGCCCTCGATTGCAGCGCTGGATATTGGGTATCTCGTGGATTACCTGAAACGTAACCTTGAGGTGTGGGATAGCCTGCCAGGTCCAAAGCCTGTGATAGCCATCGATTTCGCAGATAGCCTGCGCCAGTATGCCAATGTGAAGCGACCGCACGAACAGTGCTGTTACTGTGGCAGTCCGCTCAAGGCAAGCGAATGGATGTCGGCACAGGTTCCGGCGAGCATCGGGGTACAGAGCTTCTCCAATCGTTTGGAGGGTGGCAGCAACCGTGATCCTAAGCGCAATGTGTGTGATACCTGCCGCGCCCAATTCATCCTCGAAAAGTTGGCTTGGCGCAGCCACCGGGATAAGCGAGGCGATGAGCAGTTAACGTTTTACCTGCATCTCTTCCCCTATACCTTCTTCACCCAGCCAGAACTCCATGCCTGGTGGTTGAGCATTGAGCATTTGAGAGACAGCGACCACACTGCTTTCTTGATCGACACGAAGACATACTTCCGCAAGTTGGAGTCGTCCCAGGGTGAGGTAGACATTCAAGGCTATAGAACAAGCGTTAATGGGCTGGGATTGCCCACGTTGTCTGAGACAATCAGCAATACTCCCGTCCTGCCCATCGTTGCACCGGGTGAAAACTATGGATTGCAATTCCTGCTGGCATTAGAAAAAGCTGTGGTGCTGACGCGCTGGTTCGAGTGTCGGGCCATCCTCTCGCGTTCGCCTATCCCGCCACTCAACTTATCTCACGAGCAAGTGGATGGAAAGCCCGTAGTGCTTATGGCGGAGGGTATGCCGCGCAATATGAGCTGGCTACTGCCCACAACCAGCCTTGATCCAGCGGGGGTAGAAACTCTTTGTGAGAGGCTCAGTCTGCTGCATCAGGTCGCCGAGAAGCTCTACTACAAGGGTGGTGATTTCGATGCCGTTCCGCACGACTTTGCCGTGGCGGCTGCCGATGATCCGCTCGCGCTGTACTACGAAGCCGACCGCTTGATCGAAAAGAAGATAACCCAGGAGAAAGGGAAGGTAGCAAGCTCGCCAGAACAACAGGCCGTCTACCTGAGTCGTCAAATAGCACCAATGCTCAAAAAACTGGTGGAGAAATCCTAGATCAAGGAGAACATGTATGCAAGAACTCAAAGAACTGGCTACGTATGCTGCCCAAAACGCTATCCGAGGCACATCGTACAAACGTAACTCTCTGCTCAAACCACTCGACATCATCATGCAGGAGTTGGACCTCTGTCCTGCTCCAGATAATCCGAATGAGCTGGAGTTGATACGGGCAGGAACGAAGGAACTCATTTTTGACCATTTGGACCGCATTGCCAAGACCGAGTACAAGCCTGGTCGCACGAAGCGAGACAAAGTGAACCACTATGTCGATCTCTTCTTTGATGATGTGCTCTTCAAAGCTCATCATGGCAAAGTCAATAAGCTGTTGAACCGCGAACGACTGATTCGCAGTGCTTACCTGTTCTACGTGCGCGAGGCATTGCCCGTTAAAAGCGCGGTTGGCGTAGCTGCCAGTAGCTCAAGTGACTCGGACAGAGAAGATGAGGACTAGCCTGCTTGAGTGGTTCAAGAAGGTGTATAGACAACAACAGATAACGAAAGAAGGAGATTGAACATGGCCGTTATTAGCAATTTAAGTGTGTTGAACCAGTATAGTGATTACCTGTTGCCCAGGTACAGCAACTTCCCGCAAGGGCGCTACGTTAGTCTCTTGCTGGTGCGTAAGACCGAGTCGGAGACGATTTTCCGCACAGGAGGGAGTGGCGAAGGTCTTGTTAAGGAAACGGTGATAGCAGGAATAGAGAATGCGAAGCCGATGCGCCGGGTGGTGATCAGCAAGCGCAAACAGACGGCAGTAGAACGTAGAGTGGGACGCGAGGTGTTGCGCGAGCATGATCTACTCAAAATGGCTATCGTCAATAAAAATGAGCAGCTTTGTTCTCTCAATACCAATGCTCCTTGTGGCAAGTGCATCGATTGCATGCTCTATGGCTATGCTGTCGGTGGCGGTGGGGCGCAAAAGAGCCGGGTGATGACCGAGGATGCGTACTCATTAGGGCCAGTTGCGCAGGTGACGGGTCGCCGTACCTTCAATGCGACGTTCGACAATGGCACGATGCGCAATCCTATTACGAATGAGGCGTCTACGTCTATCAATGAGGATGAGTATGTGCTGCCTGAAACGCATTTCCTGGATATCGAAACGCTCAAGGATGTGACCGTTGGCGAGTTGCAGTATGTGATTGCCAACGTTCTGAGAAGCAGTCGTTACGGGGCAATTAGCAGCCGCATGGGGAAGATACGCAACATCCTGGCAGCGATGGTGTTCAGCGATACAGAGATCTTCTCAAATCTAGAAATGACACAATTCGTCTATGATCAGTTGCTGCATGGCGGAGATGAACTCGACTTTCCCCTCTCTGATGGTGAGGTGCTGCAGGCGGTGCATGATGCCACTGATCACTTGCTCAAGCAACTGGTGAGTCGCACACCTGTGGTCGTACGGGGAGAGGCATTGCGACGGGTTCATGAAGAAACGATTGCTCTCTATCGCGATAGCGAGAACGTCAAAGCCTTCCTAGAGGAGATCGAGAAAGGCTATCCGTCCAGCATTAAATAGGAGGCCGAAGAACATGGCCGTTGAAATTTATGCTACTCAACTCACGCTGATGGAACACACCTACTTTGCCAGTCGGGAAGTGGGTATCTTCTACGAAAGCGAGCCTTTGATCGGCAACTATGCGCTGGCATATGCACTGGGGCTTTGTGCAGCACCCTATAATTGGAGTGGACCGCCACGCTACAAAGAGGATTTGGGGCCACTCAATGACAAGGGGCTATATGTGACTCCCGCTACGTTCGCACCAAACGCGTTACGTTACGCGCTCAGCCAGTTCAATGCACAGACCGACAGTTATTACTTTCGCTTCGATCAGAATGCCATTGGTACGGAGCCAGGGAAGAAGGTGCGGGCAATGAACTTTCCTCAGAGTGGCAAGATTCGCATGCTGGGCCTGGGTAGCCGGGCCTCCTTTTTCCTCGTCAACCAGCAGGGGATCGAGCTGCGCCTACCGATCTATATTCGCCTGGGGAAGTTCAACAGCAAGGCTCGCCTGGAGTGGGAAAAACTCACTCTCAAGTCAGGGCAACTGGTGGAGCGGGAAGAACAGGCGTTGGACTTCTTGCTCAACGCGGCCGATTTACCACCTGCGACGGTGCCGCGGCTGCGTGCGTTCTCGGTCTACAATGTGCATCCTGCTCCATTGCTCAGTCGTTGCCACCTGGGAGGTGACTTCTGGCATTGCACGAACGGTGCAGGCAAGGATGTGTATTTACCTGCGGGTATGCGCTTCGGTGTGGATGCTATCGCGTGAAAGGGTGCTTGCAGTATGTTGTCCATCACATTGGGTCCACACTACGAGAAGGTATGGTTAGGCGAGAATCCATCGCCCGCCACCTTCCCGGCAGATCGGCCAGCTTTATATCACCAGTGGCTCACCCGTAATGCGGAAGAGCCACTGATCGTCAATACCTACAATACGGGCACGGGTAAAACAAAAGCCGCGTTGCTACGCCTGCTCAAGCGTGCCCAGGACATCGGATTCAAGAGACTGGACAGTAGCGAACACAATGCGCTCTTGATCGCTCCGACAAACGAGTTGCTGGCACAGCATGCGCGTGATGCACAGAAGTTCTGCGAAGAGAACAGATTACCGTACCGCGTGGTGCCAATCAGTCGGGCTGATCTGGATAGCTACAGAGATATGCCACACTTTAGTGAAGGTGATCTGCGGCGTGGTGCGGCTTTCCACTACATCATGCAGAATGCTCGCCGGTTGGATGAGGATAGGAGTAAGAAGGCGACTCTTCTTGTCGTCAACCCGGACATTTTTTACTACGCCTTCTACTTTTGTTACCACAGACACGATCGCATCCCGTTGTTCCAGGATATGCTCACCCTGTTCAACTACATCATCATTGATGAATTTCACTACTACAATCCCAAGCAGTTTGCCAACTTTCTCTTCTTCATGAGCCTATCCAAGCACTACGGCTTTTTCGGGGGCTCAGTCAATCGGCAGTTCTGCCTCTTGACTGCGACACCGAACGAGCGGGTCAGGAAATACCTGGAAGGTTTGGACGTACCAATCAGGTGGATTATGCCTGACGTGGACGGTGTAAGTAAGGCTGGTCAAACCAGAGAGGTTCCTGCACTCGCTCCAGTTACATTGGAGGTCTACAATTCCCAAGAGCTGCAAGACGGGCTGCTAACACTCGCCTATGAGAAGAGAGAAGAGGTCGCGACATGGCTCAGCAACCGTGAGGATGAAGGTGGGGCGATCATTTCTGGTGCTCTGTGGCAGATCAATCAGATTTACTCTGGCCTGTTGTCCAGGATACCTGCACAAATAATGGGGCGGCTGACGGGGGCAGAGAGCCGCAGAGGGCGTGACGAGGCGAAAGGAAAGCGACTGATCCTGGCTACGCCGACCGTCGATATCGGCTACAACTTTGACCGACCAGATAAGAAGCGCCAGAATATCGACTTTTTGCTGTTGGATGCTCGCACCAGTGACGAAATCATACAGCGCCTGGGACGAGCCGGGCGTGTTCTGGGCAAAGAGGTGTGTGATACTCCCAGCAGGGTGCTGGCGGTGGTTAACCCAGAATTATACGAGGCATTGAAGCCACACGATGTGCGGGTGTTAAACCGTAAGGATTTGCGCAGGCTCGCTGAGGAGAATATGCCTGCTCGCCATGCGCTCTATGCGTACATTCAGAGTGGTGCGATAGCTGAGGCATTTCGTCCCATCTATCGCCTGGAAGGGATGGCCTCTGCAGCAGACAAGCCTGATCTGGAGGAGCTATTTAACGAAGTGAAACAGCTCTTCGCACCAGAAGCTACCTTCAGCTACAAGGCAATGCGAGCAAAGATAAGCAGTTTTGAGCGCCAGAACCAATACTACAATGGGCTGGAGACATTCCCTGCTGAGATGACTGATTGTCTCAAAACATGTGAGAAGAGACTGCTGACCGAGCAAGAATACCGCAAGAGCCAGAACAAGCGTTGGTCTAACGCCGCGGAGGCATACCAGTGGCTACAGAACGACCTATGCGCATACTTCAGCGAGAAGGCTCGTTTTAGTTTCCGCGAGTCCTTCCAACCGCCACTTGCTCTGGTGAGCGATTCGAAGGGCTTGCTTTCAAGTGAGCCTGTTGCGCTGTATGATGCCTTGCATGTCGCCAGGAACTACAAGGCAAAATATTTTAGGATACAAAAAGAGTGGCAGCAGCAATTACGGCTAAATCCACCAGAAGATGCTGACGATGCGCTTGTCTTTTGCGACCTCTTGGAACTACGGAAGCCGGATGAGCGTTTGCGTATTGGTCTGAAGCTGGTTGTGAGTGACTGTAGAAAGCTTGAGTGGGAGGAGCAGTTCGTGTACCGGTCGTCTAAGGACCGGCCTAACGCCGTGTACGGTTTGGAGGTTATCGCTCTCAACAGCAGTCGTAGTCTGGATGAAGCTGTGAGGAATATGTTTAGGGAGAGATACATCCCAACCTTGATAGCTGCTGATGGGAGCCGGACTGCTGCTGAGATGTGGAACTTGCAGAAGCAAGGGCAGTTCTTTCCCTATGAACTAGAGGTTACCTTCGGTGATCTCAAAACCTCCCAGTATTACGCAGTTTTGGGAACGATGGCCTTACTGGTGTGGGCTGAAATATTGCCTAACTATCGCAGAATGGATCAGCGCAAGGCAGACGCTGATGATGACGATCCTATGATCGTGTAGCAACCAGAAAGGATCAATCTCTTGACAGTGCCAACGAAAGAATCACCAGATGCCCAGGGAAACCCGGTAAGATCGGAGCGAGGCGAACTCTTCTCCATGCTGCTGCGTCTCCACCCCGTTGAGGAGGGGCTGGTTTCGCTGAGTGCTGGGAACCAGGTGCAGGCGGCTTTCCTGGATATGGTGCGCCAGGGTGATCCCACCCTGGCGGACTGGCTCCATGCACCCAACCAGCGCCGACCTTATACACTCGGCCTGCTCCAGGGCTTTAACCACCTTTCCGCCAAACAGTTGGAAGAGGCGATGGTGAAGAACCAGGCTGTGCAGGTGACACCGGGGCAGGTCTATTGGCTGCGCATTACGATGCTGGATGCGAGCGTTTTTGGCTCCTTCGCCCACTATTTGATCGCGAACCCCCGTGCTCTGACGATTCACATTGGGAATGCTCGTTTTGAAATCAGCCGACTATTGAGTACACCGGACCCGGACAATACCGCTCAACCATGGGTTTCTTATTCGTCTTTTACCGAGCTACGCAACTCAAGTGTGCCACAAAAACAGTACCATTTCGATTTTGCTACGCCGGCTGCGTTTAGCATGGGACAAAAGCCGTGGGGAAAGCTGCTCAAAATGTTCCCAGAACCGGCCTATGTCTTCGAAAGCCTGGCCCGACAGTGGGATCTCTTTGCTCCTGCAAGTCTGCGTATAGCTACAGGGGATCTCACTCCTCGTGCCATCGCTAGCTGGTGCGAGGAACATGTGGTTGTCTTGCGCTACTCTCTGGAGACGCGCTATTTGCCCTCCAGCAAGTTCGGTCAGTCGGGCTTTCAAGGCAATGTTGCCTATGAGGTCAAGGGTGTACCAACTGCTCCAGAGGCCCAGTGGCTCGCACCACTGGCCCGTTTTGCCCTGTTTAGTGGAGTAGGTTACAAAACAACGATGGGTATGGGCCAGACCCGTTGCACGAATGCTGTGGTGGGCCCACTGCCAGACCAGCCAGCAAAGGAGGCGAGTGTATGAGCAAGTGGGATGGACCGGAATCTATTCCGCTCTCCTATCTCAATGCGATTGAATATTGTCCGCGCCGCTTCTATTATGAGTTTGTGCAAGGCGATATGTTGCGGAACGAGTTTGTGCTAGAGGGGACGCTTTTGCACGAGCGAGCCGATCAGCCAGGGCAACATACGACGCGAGATGGGGAGACGCAGATCAATCATCTGTACCTGTACAGCGAAGAACTACGACTCTCCGGCTTCGCCGATGTTGTCGAAGAGCAGGAAGGTATGTGCATTCCTGTGGAGTACAAACATGGCAAGGAGGGAAAGTGGCTCAATGACCACATTCAGCTCTGTGCCCAGGCAATGTGTTTGGAGGAGCGACTGCCAGCTGGGACATCTATTCCCTTTGGGTACATTTTCTACTTCGGTTCGCGCAAACGCGTACAGGTGCATTTCACGCCAGAACTGCGCGCAAAGACACTGGCGACGATCGCATTTGCCTTTGAGGTATCCAGCCGCGATGTACCGCCACCTCCTCTTGATGGCAAGGTGGCGGCTCGTTGCCGTGATTGTAGTCTGCTTTCGCTGTGCCTGCCTGATGAGGTAAAGTTGCTGAAGGATAGAAAGGGAAGTTCTCTTGCCCACACTGTATTTGACTGAAGACTACGCCCTGGTGCGGCGAGATACGGAAGACTGCCTGCTGGTGCAGGTTCCCGAAAAGCGTGGTGAAAAGGGAGTGGTGCTTGCACCAGCCTATAAGAAGCACATTCCCCTGGTCAAGGTGGATGATGTGATCGTGATGGGTGAGGTGACGTTAACCGCATCTGCATTGCATCTGCTGCTGGAGAAAAATATTGAGATTCATTTCATGAATCACTATGGCCAGTTCAAAGGACGTCTTTCTCCGGGTCTTTCGAAAAATTCTTTGTTACGCATGGCACAGCACCGTGCACATAACGATCTGTCTAAACGCTGTGAATTGGCGAGGCGGTTTGTGATCGGCAAGCTCTCTAACCAGCGTACGATGCTACAGCGCTATAATCGTCGCCAAGCGGATGCTCAGTTTGGTCAACAGATTGATCAGATAGCCGTCATTATCCGTCAACTGACGGCGCTCTCCACGGCAATAGAGTCAACGCAAACGCTCGTCTCTGGCGATGTTGGTATTGAGGGGACACCACTTGAGACTGTGCTGGGTCTTGAGGGAGCGGGTAGTGCTGCGTATTTTCACTGCTTTGGCGATATGCTGACAGATCAACAGCAATGGTCCTATGCGGGAAGGGTGAAGCGTCCGCCGACCGATCCGGTCAATGCGTTACTGAGCTACGGCTATGCTCTGCTGACGGGCCAGGTGACGAGTGCTGTCCAGGTGGTTGGCTTCGACCAGTTTGTTGGCTACCTGCATAGTTCCGTGTATGGGCGTCCGGCGCTGGCACTTGATCTGATGGAGGAGTTCAGGCCGATCATAGTCGATTCGGTGGTGTTGACACTGCTCAACAATAGGATGCTTACACTCGATGATTTTGTCGTTGAGCTAGGAGCGTATCGCTTGAAGAAGGAGCCACGCAAGACATTCCTGATAAGGTTCGAGGAGCGGCTGAATGAGGAGATCACGCATCCTGTGTTTGGGAATAAGGTGAAATACCGCCGGTGCATTGAGTTGCAGGCTCGGCTGGTGGCAAAGTATCTGACAGGTGAGATTGATGAATATCCACCATTCATCATCAGGTAGGCGTAGGCAGCCATGACATTGAAGACCATGGCTTCTAGCCAGACGACATGTTACATTATAGCCTACGATATTCCTGATGATCGGAGGCGTACGAAGATACACAAAATCCTCTCAGGGTTTGGTACGTGGACGCAGTATTCGCTGTTCGAGTGTTTTCTATCGAAGAAAGAGCTTGTGCTGCTGAAGTCGAAGCTGGCAAAGTATGTGGAGGCGACACGAGATAGTGTACGCTTTTACCCTGTGTGTGCCAATTGCCTGGAGAAGGTGGAGACGGTTGGTGGGGAACCTCCAAAAGAGGATATGCTCTTTATTGTTTAGGGGTTGTAAGGTCGGATCGTATGGGCGAAAAAGTGTGCGGAATAAAGACTGTGGATCTACGTCCTTCCGGGTGAAACGTAGGGCCCGATTTATCGCGGCCACCGCCGATTTATCGGCCCGCTCACGTAAATCACCCGCAAGGGATCGCCACTACGCTAGTTAAACGCACCTGGGACATCTTCCGGCGTAGGACCTGGCGACCACGTGCGCGATAAATCGGCACTCTACCGGTCGCCAGGCTCGATGCAAAAAATGAGGCTCACCCAAAGACTGTTCGTTTGTTGCATCTGTTGTGTTTTTCAAGTAAACTAGCTGATGGCATCCTTGATCTCCGCGCATGTTGTCGTTTTTTCTATTCATTCCCTTATATCCGAACCTTAGCGCGAACATTTCCCAAGAGCTTGAAATTCTCAAAGAGAAGCAAGGGCAGGGCTTCTCAAAATATAGCCCTGGTTGCTTAGACTGGCCTCTCAAGAATCGCGGAGATGGAGGCCAGAGAAAGAGGTATGGTACATGAATAGAACAATCCCCGTACTCTGCTGCTCCGTAGCAGCTAATCCCAGTCCCCTGGGCGTCAAGCTTCATACTGCCGGCTACGAAGCCTTAGGTTTGGACTACCGCTATTTTGCAATCGGCGCGGCGGACATCGAACCGGTCTTGCAGTGCATGCGCACTCTGGCTATTAGGGGACTCGGCGTTTCAATGCCCCATAAGCAGGCAGTCATCCCTTTCCTTGACGAGGTCAGTCAAGACGTACAGGCCATTGGCGCGTGTAACACTGTGGTGCAGGAAAATGGGCGACTTTACGGGTACAATACTGACTGGGTTGGGGCATTGGGGGCCATCGATGAGGCTGGAAGCGGTGGACTACACAGCGCGGTCATTATTGGAGCAGGCGGCGTCGCGCGAGCCATCGCATATGCTCTCAAGCGACGAGGCATGACTGTGTTCGTAAGTGCTCGCTCTGCCGATGAGCGCGAGAAGCTCGTCAACGATCTCGGGCTGGATGGGGCAGACACACTGGAGCAACAAGGCCAATTCGACGCCGAACTCGTCGTCAACACGACCCCAGTGGCCGATTCCTCGTCCTGGCCCACGAACCTGGATGCGCACACGCATGGCAAGGCGCTGTTTGATGTCGTTTTCCGGCATCGACGAACACAACTCATCGCTGAGGCGGAACGTCGAGGATGGACGACCATCCCAGGTTGGCGCATGCTGCTGCGTCAGGCCATGGGCCAATTCAAGCTTTACACTGGTCAGGACGCACCCGCCGCGACGTTGGAAAAGGTCCTAGAAGGGGCCCTCTTAGACTAATATGGCATCGCCCTGGCACGCCTCAACGTCATCGCCAACGCCGCGCAGAAGCCCTGGAAGCAAGGGGTAGTTCACCGAATACTATGGTCGACATAGTAGCAAACAGTGGTTCTACAAGTGTTCTACGCAGTGAAGGAGTACAAGCCAAATGAGAACAGACTATCCTCAAGCTATTCCCATGTTTGTGCCGCAGGAATGGGTTTTCGTCGATAGATCGGGATATAAAGGAGAGCTCTCCCTGGTCGTCCATAAAACAGCCAGTCCAGGACAAACAAGTGCAAAAGCCATAGCAGCATGGTTCGCCGATAGAGGCGCGAACCCTAAATTAAAATCG
>WNEZ01000195.1_pt1 | contig 47401 bp, 36 predicted proteins | sample 5400521 | NCBI WGS metagenome assembly WNEZ01 (sample SAMN13153339, study PRJNA577476) | soil metagenome | isolation source: 120 cm saprolite under Douglas fir tree site 2 hole 1 replicate 1 | place: USA:California | collected 2015-04-18
TCCCTGCGCGCTCCAGGATAGAGCACAGAACTCAAAGAGTTTAGAGGTTCCGGCAGATTTTGTCAACGCGAGCGGCTTGGCCTTCAGCCAACGGTAGGCATCGGGCGTCGGAACATGAATTTCTTTCGGCGAGACAATCAGGATGTGCTGCTTCGGGATATCGGGCAACGGATAAATCTCATCGCCTTTATTTACCCCCAGAGCTCGCCCGCCGAGCAAGAAAAACGGCACGTCCGCGCCCAGCGACGAGGCGATTTCCAGCAATCGCGCGGCCGCCAGTTTCTTTTTCGTCAGCCGAAGATAACCCAGCAGGGCGGCGGCGGCGTCGCTCGATCCACCGCCGAGCCCCCGTCCCGTGGGAATTATTTTCTTGAGTTCGATTTCCACGCCGCTGCGGATTTTCAGTTCACGCCGCAGAGCATCGACCGCGCGGTAGACGAGATTTTTCTCCGGCCGTTCCGCGGAAAGCGGCTGGTTCCCTTCGATGCTCAGGGAAATTTCCGGACGACGTGACGCGCGCAACCGCAATTGGTCGTGGAGCGAGACGGTCTGAAAAATAGTCCGCAATTCGTGAAATCCATCGGCGCGCTTCCCGAGGATATCCAGGCGGAGATTGATTTTAGCGAACGCGGGGATGCGAACTTCGGGCATGCGCTGGATTACGGCTTCGCGATGTTTGACGTGGATTTTTGCGCCACGCGATGCTTCGATTGCGAGAGCTTCTTTTCGAGTTCCGCGACTTTGTCGGTTTCGAGGTCAGCGGGCAGCGAGCGGTGCCACTCCACCAGCGACTTTTCCCATTCCGCGGCGGCTAGATCGCTCCGGCCGGTCTTGGCGTAAAGATCGCCGAGATGCGAATGAATCGTCGCGTCATGCCTTTCGCGCTCCACGGCTTTCCGCAGCGTGCTCTCCGAAGCGCTAAACTTATTCTCTTTGAAATATATCCAGCCGAGGCTGTCCAGGTATGCCCCGTTGTAAGGGTCTTCCTTCAGCGCTTGTTGCACCAGCGCTTCCGCTTCATCAAGGCGTATCCCCAGGTCGCCCAGCATGTAACCGTAATAATTCAGCACCGGAGCATTCTTCGGATTTACCGCCAGCACCCTCTTGAACTGCTCTTCGGCCTTGTCGAAAAACTTTTGCCGCTCGTAGATGGCACCGAGCAGGAACCATACCATTTCGTTTTCGCGCGGCTGGCCGGGCAGTACTTCCGCGGCGCGAGCCGATTCTTCGGCTTCCTTGTAACGCCGCCCGCGCTCGTAAACCTGGGCGATGTTCAGATAGGTCTCGCGATCGGCCGCGTCGCCGTGCAAATTGGCCCTCAGCATCTTGACCGCCTCGTCCGTCTCTCCCTTCTCACCAAGCAACAACGCCTGGCTCGTTCGAATTGCCGAATCGGCTGGATATTTCGCCAGCGCTTCCTTGCCGGTCTGCAGCGCTTTGGACAAATCTTTGGCTGCGCGGTAGGTGTCCATGATCATCATCCGCGCGCGGCGATCCTCTTCCTCGCCGAGATGGCCCAATTCTTCGAACGTATAAATCGACGCCTGATAATTCTGCGTGTCCCGGTAAAGCTGCCCAAGTTGCTGATAGAGGATGGACAGCGAGCGCCGCCTCGACGGTAGCGAAGGAGACTGCCCCTTGATTCCCGTTACCGCATCGGACAAAACGCGAATCGCGTCCTCGTAACGCCCCTGGGCCTGGTACAGCATGGCTTCGTTGTACATCACTTCCAGGCTGCCCGGCGCGTACTGCCGCGCCTTCACCAAATTCTGCTCGGCCTTGTCGAGCTGGTGCAGCTCGCGGTAAATCTGCGCGATTCGCAAATACACGTCCGAATCGTCCGGCATCACGTCGGAAAGCTTTTCGTAAACCTTCAGCGCTTCGGGATATTTTTCTTCGGCCAGCAGGGTCTGTCCCAGCCCGCGCTGGTGGCTCGGCTCCGAAGGATCGAGTTCCGCGGCCTTACGGTAAGCCTCTTCCGCTTTCGCGAGATCATGGGCCTGCGTCTGCGCATCGCCCAACAGATCCAGCAACACCGGCGACGGTGAATGGGCCGTGATTCCTTGCAGCAGCGCGACCGCCTCGGCTGCCTTGCCCTCGTCCATCAGCAACTGCGTCAGCTGCTCGACGGCCGGCTCATTTTCCGGATCGGTCCTCAGGATGGTCCGCAGAACCTGTTCTGCCTGGTCGTGTTCGTTCTTCAGCCGGTAAAGCCGTGCCAGCCACAACGCCGATTCCGTGTCCGAAGGATCAAGCCGGTTAATCTCGCGGTATTGCTCGATGGCCTTGCTCACTGTTTCCGATTGGCCGTTGCCCACGCTGACATCACCTAGGCTCCGCAAATAGATCCGCCCCAGCAGCCGCCGCGATTGTACGTTGTCTGGGTCGCGCTTCAGGATTTCCTGCGCTTCGGTGACCGCATCGTGAATCCGCTGGGCCTTCCAGTACATCTCCGCGAGCCGCTCGCCAATGACCTGCGATTTCGGATCCAGCGCATACGCTTTCTTGTAGGCCTCGATCGCTTTCGTGGCGTATTCGGCGCTGCTGGTCGCTTCGTATTGCTGTTCGTAGATGTGGCCCATCGTGAAGTTGTAATAGGCCTCGGCGCGAGGTGAGTCTTTGTCGTTAGGAGCGGTTTTCGAGTCGATAAGCTGTTCCGGTGGCGCTTGTGCGATGGCGGCCGCACCCGAAACGCCCGTCAACATAACGGCGAGAGTAATCTGTCGAAGGTTCATCGTAGCCCCAGAAACTAAAATTATCCCATGCGGCCGAAACGCGGTCAAAAGCCAAATACTAGACGTTTCCAGAGCTTGGGCGCCCCCAAAAATAAGATGCGGCTAATCGGAAAAACGTTTTCAATTTGGACGCTGGAGATGAGGTTTGGAGCAAATTCACCTCTGGAGACGAGACGCCGGTCAGAGAATCTCAATGCCGGAAGTGGCGCATGCCGGTGAATACCATCGCCAGTCCGAGGCGGTCGGCGGCGGCTATGACATCGGCATCGCGCACCGAGCCGCCGGGCTGGATCACGGCCATCGCTCCAGCTTTCGCCGCTTCTTCAACCCCATCGGGAAAAGGAAAGAAGGCATCGGAAGCGACCACGGTACCGGCCAGAGAAGATTGGGCTTTCATCACCGCAAGTTTCACGGAATCGACGCGGCTCATCTGGCCGGCGCCGACGCCCAGCGTCGCGCCATCCTTCGCAAACACGATGGCATTGGACTTGACGTGCTTCGCTACTTTCCAGGCGAAGCGCATCGTCTGCAATTCCGCCGCAGTGGGCACGCGCTTCGTCACCGTGCGCAGCAGGTCGTCCTTGATCTCGCCGAGGTCTGGTTGCTGCACCAGCATTCCACCCTGAATGCGCTTGAGCTGCAGTTCGCGTTCCGCGTCCAGGCCGCCGGGGGGCAATTCGAGCAATCGCAAATTCTTTTTCGCCGCGAAAACCTCCTTGGCGCGTTCCGCAAAACCGGGCGCGGCGATGCATTCCACAAACAGTTTGGCGACTTCTTCCGCTGTCGCCGCGTCTACCGTGCGGTTGAACGCCAGCACGCCGCCGAACGCCGAAACCGGGTCGCACGCCAGCGCTTTCAAGTACGCATCCAGCAATGTTCCCTGTTCCGCCGTTCCGCAAGGGTTGTTGTGCTTGATGATCACTGCCGCGGGATTCTTGAATTCGGCGCCCAAGCTGCGCGCCGCTTCGAGGTCCACGAAATTGTTGTAGGAAAGCTCCTTGCCCTGAAGTTGCTTGGCCGCCGCCAAACCTTCCGGCGCGCCGCCCGCCGGCACGTAAAGCGCGGCGGCCTGGTGTGGATTTTCGCCGTAGCGCAATTCCTGGTGGCGCCGCAGAGCGATGTGCACGCGTTCCGGCAGCAGCGGTTTCGCTTCCAGCGCAATATGTCCCGAAGCAGCGGACAGCCGCTCCAATTCCGTGGTGATCATGCCGTCGTATCGCGAGGTCGTCGCAAAAACTTTTCGCGAGAGCTCCAGCCGCGTCGCCAGCGTCGTTTCGCCCGCGCTTTCGATTTCACCTGCGACGCGCGCGAAATCTGCGGGGTCCGTTATCACCGTCACGCTCTCGAAATTCTTCGCTGCCGACCGCAGCATCGTCGGCCCGCCGATGTCGATGTTTTCGATCAACTCTTCCGCTGTCAGTCCCGGTTTCGCGGCCGTCGCTTCAAACGGGTACAGATTCACCACCACCAGATCGATCGGCGCGATTCCGTGTTCCGCAGCCTGCTTCTGGTCTTCCGCGTGGCCGCGCCGGAAGAGCAGCCCGCCGTGCACTTTCGGGTGCAGGGTCTTTACGCGTCCGCCCAGCATCTCGGGCCAGCCAGTGAAATCGGAAACGTCGTGCACGGCAATTCCTGCTTCACGCAGCAGCTTGGCGGTTCCGCCGGTCGAGAGAATCTCGATCTTCAGCGCGGCCAAGCGCTGGGCAAATTCCACGATCCCAGTCTTATCGAACACGCTGATCAGCGCGCGCTGCACCGCCATGGATTCCTCCGCAATAAGAAAAGCACATCAGTGTAAGGGGCTCGCGGGAATAGGGGAAGTACAAACGCTGTGGGAAACGCAGGAAGAGGTTTACGATTTCACGAGGGCTTTGAGTTTGACCTGGCCTTCGACGACTTCAACGACATATTCGACGTCGCGGCAATTCTTCTGCTTTTGCAGTTCTTTCGTTTTCTTCAGCACAAATTCGTTGAAGCTGGAGCGCGAAAGCTTTCCAGTCGCTTCTCCGGCCGATTGTTTGGCTTGCAGGAACGCCTGGTACAACTGGTCGACTTTCTCCGTTTCGCGCTCTGGCTCGGAACAGGTCATGCGGAATGTCCCGGACTCTCCCGCGGCGGCGGCTACCGCGCGCTCTTCGGCATCTTTTTTCGTGCGCGCGGCTTCGATCTCCTTTGCCGCCGCGCCAAAGTGCCGCTGGACTTTCCCTTCTTCCTTTTGCGCCACTTTTTTCCGGAAGATGTCTTTGTATTTCGCGTAAGTCTGGGAAAGATTATTGAAGCGGAACCGCTGGGCGAATTTCAGTTCGCCGCCACGCTCTGCGTAGCGCTTTACCATCATGTCGATACGCCATTCAATTTCTGTGGGTGGGCGCTTCCGGCCACCGCCAAAATACTGATCGTACTCGACCTTGAGTTGTCGAATGTCTTTTTCGAGTGTAGCCAATTCTTCGTCAATGGTCGCCATGCGCGGGGAAAGACCTCGAGCTTCCATGCTAAGAGTATGGAGGAAAACCGTCAACCGGAGGAGTGGGCGGCGATTCGAATCCGCTACCGCACCTTGAGTTTGGCTGGGCCGGGTGGCACGCTTGCGCGGCGCTCTTGGAGAGAGTCGCGGGCATTGCCCGGCGGTCTGCACTGTGCTGAAATGTTCGAATGGAAGCGAGGAGCAAACGAACAATTTCGTCGGAACAGGCGGAATTGCTGCGGCAGATTCCGTCGGTGGATGAACTGCTCGCGCAGCCGCGGCTGGCGGCACTTTCGAAACGCGTGGACCGCAACCTGGTAGTCGAGGTTGCGCGGGTGGTGCTTGCGGATTTGCGCGGGCGCATTGCGGAAGACTCGAATTGGACTGCCATCAGTCTTGCTGGAGCCTCGGTAGAAGAGCTTATTTCTGTCCAAGTGGAAAGGATCCTTTCCCGCTCGCTGCAACCGGTGATCAATGCGACGGGAGTGATTCTGCACACGAATTTGGGGCGCGCGCCACTGACGGAAACGGTGGTGGACGAATTTCGCCGAACGGCGACGCATTATTCGAATCTGGAATACGACCTGGAGGCTGGGGCGCGCGGGAAACGGGATGTGCATACATCCGAGTTGCTGACGCGGCTGACCGGGGCGGAAGCCGCCGTTGTGGTCAACAATTGCGCGGCGGCCGTGCTTGTTACTCTCGCGGCGCTGGCTCACGGCGGCGAGGTGATTGTTTCGCGCGGGGAGCTGATCGAGATCGGGGATGGCTTTCGAATCCCGGAGATTATGGAGCAGAGCGGCGCGATCCTGCGCGAGGTCGGCACCACCAACCGCACGCGCGTTGCAGACTACGAAAACGCAATCAATGGGAAAACGCGGCTGTTGCTTCGCGTGCATCCTTCGAATTTCAAGGTTACCGGTTTTACAGACAAGCCGTCACTCGAAGAACTAGTGGCGCTCAGCCAGCGTAGCGGCCTGCCGCTCGTGGAAGATCTTGGCTCAGGCTGCCTCGTGGATCTATCCGAGTATGGCGTGAGCGAACCCACGGTGAAACGAAGCGTTGAGGCAGGCGTTTCCTTGGTAATGTTCAGTGGCGACAAACTTCTGGGCGGACCCCAGGCGGGCATCATCGCCGGGAAAAAAGAGCTCCTCGCCCGCGTGCGGCGTTACCCGCTGTTTCGCGCGCTGCGTGTGGACAAACTCACTATCGCTGCCCTCGAAGGCACCCTCGGGGCCTATCTTCGCGCGGCGTGGGACGAAATTCCCGTGATTCGCATGATCCGCGCGACTCCCCAGGAGTTGAAGCGCCGCGCGGAGAATTTCATCCGCGAGCTGCGTCCGGAACTTCCTCTCGATGAAGTCGAGATTGAAATCGCGGATGGAAGTTCTCTCGCTGGCGGTGGCTCGACGCCTTCGCAAACCCTTCCCACGAAAGTCATTCGGATTGCCAGTGTGCGTTACTCTGCGGCCAAACTTGAACAGCGGCTTCGCGGCGCTCCTGCCGGAGTCTCCGTAATCGCCCGCGTGGAAGACGACCGCCTTGTCTTGGACCTCCGCACTGTATTTCCCGAACAGGAGCCACTCTTGTTGAAGACCCTCGCCGCCGCGCTTCACTAACCTGGAATTTGCGGCTATCGTTCCGGCCCATTCCGGCGTCGAAGAAAACAAGTGGGGGTAGTAACCGAAATCGCGGTTGGTAAACGCGTCTGGGGCTCATGGTGAGGAAAGAGCCATGTTGGAAAACGTGCTGCAAGACATCCGTTACGGGATTCGGGCGCTGGCAAAGAGTCCGGGGTTCACAGTCATTGCCGTAATTACGCTGGCGCTGGGGATCGGGGCGAACACGGCTATCTTCAGCGTGGTCGAAAACCTGCTGCTGCGCCCGCTCCCTTATCCACAGCCGGAGCGCCTGGTGGAGATCGCGAACACGTATCTGCCGCAGATTCCCAAGGCTGGCTTGTCTCCGGGCGATTACGCCGACTGGAAACGGCAAAATGCGAGCTTCTCGGAGATGGGTGCTTACGCGAAAGTTTTGCAAGGGTTCAATCTCTCCGGTGAAGGCGAGCCACAACGCGTCCGAGCCGCCTACGCGGACGCCGAACTTTTCCCGATGATGGGGATTCGCCCGGTGGCGGGGCGGTCGTTTCTTCCGGAAGAAGACCGGGCGGGAAGTGCGCCGGTAGTGATGCTAGGCCACCGGTTGTGGCAAAGCCGTTTTGGCGGGGATGCGCGGGTGGTCGGCCGCAGCATTTCGCTCGACAGTCAGCGCTACACGGTCGTGGGCGTTCTGCCCGCAGGAATACAACTGTCGCGTTCCGCCGATTTGTGGATGCCGTTCGGGCAATTCAATGACGACCTTACCGAACACGTACATCATGAATTCGCGGCCATCGCGCGGCTAAAGCCCCGGATCAGCCTGGCGCAGGCCCGGGATGAGGTGGGGAGGCTCCATCGGCAGCAGGCCATCGCCTACCCGGATGCGCATAGGAATTTTGGGGTGCTGGTAGAACCGATTCAGGATGCGGCAGCAGCTCGATTGCGCACCACCTTATTGGTACTTTTTGGAGCTGTCGGACTGGTGTTGCTGATTGCTTGCGCGAATCTTGTGAATCTGCTGTTGGTGCGGAACGCGGCGCGGGAACGAGAAGTTGCCGTGCGAACAGCGCTGGGCGCCAGCCCGTGGCGATTGATCCGCCAGTTGCTTACGGAAAGCACGCTGCTTTCCTTGTTTGGCGGCGCACTGGGTCTGCTGTTCGCGGTTGCCGGATTGAAAGCGTTGCTGGCGTTTGTTCCCGCCGACCTCGGCGTGCTGCGTGAGGCCAGTCTGAACGGCTGGGTTTTGGGATTTACAGTAGCCGTTTGCCTAACCGCAGGACTTGCGTGTGGATTCCTGACTGCCGTGCGCATGCTGCGAAGCAACCTGGCTGGCGTCTTAAAACAAGGAAACAAAGGTTCCGGCGCCTCCGGCCATCACCGCACGCACAACCTGCTTGTGATTTCGGAAATCGCCATGGCGCTCGTGCCCCTGATTGGAGCGGGACTGCTGCTCCGGAGTTTCCAGCGTTTGCTGGAAGTCGATCCCGGATTCAGGCCCGACCACGTTTTGGCGATGGAAATTCAGCAGGCCGGAATTTCTTTCGCGCAGTACAACCAACTTTCGCTCGAGGAGCAGCTCGAGTACGGGCGCAAGCAGGCCCGGCAATTCGAAGAAATCGCTGCCCAAATCCGAACATTACCCGGCGTTAGAGAAGTTGGCGGCATCGACGATCTCCCTTTGGGGACGGAGTTGCGCCAAGCGACGCGCTTCATCATCGAGGGGCAGCCGATTCCGGACAGCGGAGGGCGTCCCATCGCGGAGTTTCGCACCGTGAGTCTCGGCTATTTTTCTTCGGTAGGGATTCCGCTGCGCGCGGGCCGATTTTTTAACGGGGACGATTTCAAACAGCAGAACGCGGTGATCAACGAAACGATGGCCCGGCGCTTCTGGCCGCAAGGCAATGCGCTCGGGAAACGCATCAATTTGTGTTCGCTCGATCCGAAGCCCTGCTGGAATACGATCGTGGGCATCGCCGGGAATGTGCACCAATATGGACTCGACCACGAGCCCACGTACGATGTTTATTTTGTGGGCGGATGGACACCCTATTTCATCGTTCGCACCGCTTCCGATCCGCTCAGCATTGCGGCGGGCGTCACCGAGGTAGTGCACAGGTTCGATCCGAACTTGCCGGTGACGAACGTGATGACCATGGATAATCTGGTTTCAGGTTCCGTTTCGCCGCGGCGGTTTTCTTCGGTGCTGGTGGCCATCTTCGCCGGATTGGCGCTGCTGCTCGCGGCCATCGGGATTTATGGAGTGATGAGCTACACGGTGAGCCGGCGCACGCAGGAGATCGGAGTGCGCATGGCGCTAGGCGCGCAATTGGCTTCCGTGCAAGGCATGATTCTCAGGCAGACACTCAAATTGACGCTGTTCGGGGTTGCGCTTGGACTGGCGGGAGCGTTTGTTGTGGCGCGATTTCTGACGAGTTTACTCTTTGGGACCGGCATATACGATCCGTTGACGTTTCTGGGCGTGGCAAGTTTGCTAATCGCGGTGGCTCAGGCGGCTTCCTACATTCCGGCTCGGCGTGCCATGCGAGTGGACCCCATCGTAGCTCTGCGTTACGAATAGATCGCGGACCTCAACGACTCTCAGGAAAAATGGCCGCGCTGTTTGCGAAGTACTCCGCGAAATGCTGGGCAGACGGTACAATGCTGTCGTGGTCTCCTTCCGCATTGAGAATGGAGAACTGAAAGCAACATCGAGGCCGCTGCCGAAACTGCGGCGTAGGTGGGCGCTGGTACGCGTGCGGTTGGTGGGCATCTGCAATACGGACGTGGAGCTGTTGCATGGGTATTACAACTTTCGCGGTGTTCCGGGGCATGAATTTGTGGGCACAGTCGAACAAGTGCGCGGGGTGTCGGCCGGGGAAAAGAAAAAATGGATGAAGAGGCGGGTCTGCGGGGAGATCAATATTTCGTGTAGGGCTCTGGGGCGTCGGCCAGTGTGCGATTTTTGCCGCCGCGGGCTCAATACGCATTGCGCGCGGCGGACGGTACTCGGGATTATCGGCCATCCAGGGGCTTACGCAGAGCACCTCACGTTGCCGCTGGAAAATTTGCACGTCGTGCCGAACGAGGTCAGCGATGAACGGGCGGTTTTTGTCGAGCCGCTGGCCGCGGCTTGCGAAATACTCGAACAGGTCGATTTGAGGAAAGTTCGCGAAGCGGCGGTGCTAGGAGATGGGAAACTGGCGCAACTCATCGCGCGGGTGCTGCGCGCGGCGATTCCCCAGGTGGTGATGCACGGCAAGCACGAAAGAAAGTTGGCGCTCGCTCGCAGTGCCGGAATTGCGACAAAGAGAGTGCGTGGGGATGCGAGCGATTTGAAGCGCGTTTCAGATAAATATCGCCTCGTGGTCGAAGCCACGGGCTCCCCCACCGGTCTAGCGCTTGCTCAACAGATGACAGAGCCGCGGGGCACGCTGGTTCTGAAATCCACGTTTCATGGTGCGGCGCCGATTGAAACGTGGCCTATCGTCGTCAAGGAAATCACCATTGTCGGTTCACGCTGCGGCCCCTTCGCGAGAGCCATGCGGCTGCTGCGTTCCGGCAAAGTCGATCCGCAACCGCTAATTACGAGGACGTTTCCGCTTGCAGATTCACCAGCGGCGATTCGCTTTGCTCAAGAATCAGGCGTCATGAAAGTTTTGCTAAAACCAAAAACAAGAACGGAACTTACACTGAGTTCACGGAGAACACAGAGGTCACAGAGCGGAGTTAGAGCCGGTTAATGCAGGAAGCGACGCAGGCGGCGCCAAAGCCATTGTCGATGTTGACGACGGTGACGTTGGAGGCGCAGGAATTGAGCATGCCGAGGAGGGCGGCGACGCCGCCGAAGCTGGCGCCATAGCCGACGCTGGTGGGGACGGCGATGACCGGTGTCGCCACCAGGCCGCCGACGACGCTAGGGAGCGCGCCTTCCATTCCGGCAACGCAAATAATCACGCGGGCCAGGGTTAATTTTTCGCGATGCTCGAGCAGACGGTGGATGCCGGCGACGCCGACGTCGTAGAGATGCTCGGCGCGGTTGCCCATCATACGGGCGGTGAGGAGCGCTTCTTCCGCTACGGGAATGTCGCTGGTGCCGGCGGAGACTACCAGGATCGATCCTTTGCCGGTGATCTCTGTGTTCCGCTCGACGGTGATAGCGCCTGACAACTCGTGAAACTTTGCGTTCCGCGCGTCTTTTCCCGCGGCGCGTTTTACGACCCCAAAAATCTTTCTGTCAGCGCGGGTCACCAGGATATTGTGGCGCGAATCTTTCCTGCGCAGCATAGCGCGCACAATTCCCGCCACTTGCTGGGGCGTTTTCCCTTTGCCCAAAACGACTTCGGCAAACCCCTGGCGGAGCGCGCGGTGATGATCCACTTTGGCAAAGCCGAGATCTTCGAAGGGCAGATGCTTGAGGCGCTCGATGGCTTTGTCAGGAGAGAGCTCGCCGGCCTTCACGGATTCCAGAATTTTCAGCAGTTCAATTTGATTCATATTCTCCGGCCGCTGCGAATTCTATCATCGCGGAGAAGGATTACCTCAGCTTGACTTGCCCCAGGACGGCTGCGAGACTGATTCTACCCGTGCAAAAACATGGCTGACACACAAAAACAGATTGTCACCGTAGGTGTGACCGGGGCCAGCGGCGCGATCCTGGCGCAGAAGATGCTGGTGATGCTTGAGGAAGACCCACGCGTCACCCGCATTCACCTGGTAGTCACGGAAGCCGGGCAGCGGCTGTTTACGGAAGAACTGAACATTGCTTCCGGGGACTTGAAACAGCTTCCGAGCCGTGTACTCGGCCATCCGGTGGCGAAGATCGATGTCCTGCCGAATAAAGATGTCGGCGCTTCGATCGCTTCGGGCAGCTACGCGGTTGATGCGATGGTGGTGATTCCGTGCTCGATGGGAACGCTGGGGGCGATTGCCAACGGCATCAGCGATGATTTGGTCTCGCGGGCGGCGGACGTGATGTTGAAGGAAGGGCGGAAACTCGTTTTGTGTGTGCGCGATACGCCTTTCAATCGCGTGCACCTCGAAAACATGCTGCGGGCACAGCAGGCGGGCGCAGTGATCATGCCGGCGGTACCGGCGTTTTATCATCAGCCGAAAACGATCGACGACCTGGTTACGCAATACGTCTGTCGGGTGTTGGCGCAGATTGGGCTCTCGCAAGACAAGATGTATCGTTGGGCGGGTACTCTGGCGTCGAAGAAAGCGGAGGCGTGACGTAGCGCGCAGATTAGAAATGGCAAACCGAATCAAAACCGTGCTCGAAATGATCAAGTTCGAGCATTCCGTGTTTGCTCTGCCGTTTGCGCTAACGGGAGCGTTGCTCGCCGCGCGTTCGACGCGTCACGGCTGGCCTTCGCCGGGCCAAATACTGTGGATCGTAGTTGCCATGGTCGCGGCGCGCTCCGCGGCCATGACCATGAATCGCATCGCTGATCTCCGTTACGATCGCGAGAATCCGCGAACTCAGCAGCGCGCGCTGCCGACGGGCGCGCTCACGCTGCAATTTGCCTGGCTTTTCACGATTGTTGCGGTCGCGGTATTTTTCGTCGCGGCCTGGCAATTGAATCCGCTCGCACTGAAGCTCGCACCACTAGCCATCGCTATTCTTTTTTTCTATTCCTTTACGAAGCGCTTCACCAACTGGTCGCATCTCTTTCTCGGATTTGCGCTGGGCATCTCGCCCGCCGCCGCATGGATCGCGATCACGGGCGGCCTCGACCCGCGCATGCTCATTCTTTGCGCGGCGGTTACGCTGTGGGTCGGCGGATTCGACGTGCTCTACGCGTGCCAGGATATTGAGTACGATCAGCGCGCGGGACTTTTCTCGGTGCCGAAGAAATTCGGGATTGCCAGGGCGCTGCTGATCGCGCGCGCGATGCACGTCGGTGTGATTGGACTGCTCGGGTGGCTGGCATTCAGTTTCGGATTGCCGTGGCCGGCGTGGGCGGGAATCGCGGTAGTCGCGGCGCTGCTGGCTTACGAACATTCGCTTGTCAAAGCGGACGACTTGAGCAGGCTGGACGCTGCGTTTTTCGCCGTGAACGGCTATATTAGTATGTTGTTCCTGCTGTTCTGGGGCGCTGCGGCAGCGGTTTGGCGCATTTGAAATTTTCGACGGATTCAATATGAGCGAACTGACGATCACCGATCAGCGGTTGAAGCCGATTGCGGAAAAAGTGCTTGCGGGCACGCGCCTGGGTGTGGACGACGGCATCACCCTGTACCGCTCGGCGGATCTGCTCGCTGTTGGCTGGCTGGCGAATCACGTGCGCGAGAAAAAGCACGGGAACATCACGTATTTCAACGTCAACCGGCACATCAATCCGACGAACATTTGCGTGGCGCATTGCAAACTCTGCGCGTTTGGCCGCGACCCCAACGCGCCGGGCGCTTACAATTTTTCCCTGGAAGAAATCTACGCTCGCGCTGAACAGAGCGCGCGCGAAGGCGCGCTGGAATTCCATATCGTGGGCGGGCTGCATCCGGATTTGCCGTTCGAATATTTTCTGGAGATGATTCGCGGACTGAAGCAGCGCTGCCCGGACGTGCACTTGAAGGCATTTACGATGGTTGAGGTGGGCTACTTCGCGCGCATCGCGAAGCTTTCGACCAAGGAAACGCTGCTCAAACTGAAGGAAGCGGGTGTCGATTCGCTGCCCGGCGGCGGGGCGGAAATTTTTCATCCGCGGGTGCGGCGGATTATCTGCGACCACAAGGTCAGCGGGCAGATGTGGCTCAAAATTGCGCGGCAGGCGCATGAAATCGGGCTGCGTTCGAATGCCACGATGCTCTATGGACACGTGGAAACGGAAGAAGAGCGCGTCGACCACCTCGTCAAGCTTCGTGAGTTGCAGGATGAAACGCATGGCTTCGTGGCGTTCATTCCCCTGGCGTTTCATCCGGACAACACGGCGCTTGCCCACATTCCAAAGCCAACGGGCTACGCTGACCTGCGCAACATCGCCGTATCGCGGTTGCTGCTCGATAATTTCGATCACATCAAAGCGTACTGGATCATGCTCTCGCCAAGCATCGCGCAAATCGCGTTGCGTTTTGGAGCGAACGACCTCGATGGAACAGTGGTCGAAGAAAAAATTTATCATGACGCCGGCGCGAAAACTTCCGAGTTCACACCGCGCACCGAACTCGAACGCCTGATCCGCGCCGCCGGCCGCGTCCCCGTCGAGCGCGACACGCTCTATCATCCAGTCGATCGCTCGAAGCTGCCGCCACTTCCTCCGCCTGCGCGGACGGACCTGGTCTCACTCACGCTCAACGTCTAAGGCTGCGCTAGGTATCGTGCTCTCTTTACCTCACGCTGCAGGGCAAATCATCTCCTATATTGAAATGTGCCAAGCATGGAGCGTCAGCTTCCAAAAGGGGATGCATTACCACCTTCGCCCGAACTTAAGCGTGCTTTTGATGAGCCGCCGTCAAAGTGCACCGTATAAGGATCGGATTGAGGAGACTGGATGGGTTCTGGTTTACGAAGGTCATGATGTATCACGCAGCCAAAGCTGTCCGACGCCGAAGTCGATTGATCAGCCCAGCTCCACTCCCAACGGCGGACTGACGCAAAACGGATTATTTGAACAAGCTGCAACCGAGGCAAAAAGAGGCAAGAGATCGCCAGAGATAGTAGCCGTTTACGAAAAGATTCACGCTGGGATTTGGGCCTTCAACGGATTTTTTAGACTCACAGACTGTTGGCGAGAAAAGGACGGAACCCGGTCGGTTTTCAAGTTTCAGCTCGAACTGGCAGAGGATCTCGACGTCGAAGCTGCCCCACCCGAGACTCTTCCGCACACGCGAATGATACCATCGGCAGTGAAGTTGGAAGTCTGGCAGCGAGACAAAGGGCGGTGCGTCATCTGTGGAGAGAATCACAATCTCCACTTCGACCACGATCTTCCGTATTCCAAAGGCGGCACCTCCTTGACGGCAAAAAACATCCGCCTACTTTGCGCTCGTCACAACCTATCGAAGAGAGACAAGATTCAGTGAATGGTGGCAGCTTTGGCGGCCACTTTTTCCAGGACTTCGGGGGGGGCAAGATCGCATAGCCCTTTTCCTGGGCGATTTTTTGTCCGCTGGTGTAGACCCACTTCAAGTAGGCGGCCACCGTGCTGCCCCGGCTGGGATCCTTTGAACTACTCTTTCCTGGCCACGAGCGGCCGGGAACAAAACTATCCAACCGAGAAAAACCGCGAGGAACTTGCAAGATATTGTACCCACGCAATCCTCTCTATCTTCCGGAAATTCTGTTCAAGTCCCACGGTTAGCGATCAAACGATTGTCCCAGGGTATTCCCAGAGAGTAGCGGCGGGAGTCACGAGCACGAAAGGGGACGGAAGTACAGTTGTGCGGAATCCGGCACTATGCGTTTGACGAAACTGCAACTTCAATGAATCCTTTACCGTCTCAAGTCTTTATCACTGCACCTTACGAGGAGTGCCCTTTCAAATGCGAACGATTCTGTTGCTCACCATCTCCAACATCTTCATGACGTTTGCGTGGTATGGCCATCTGAAATTCCGTGGTGAGGCGCTTTGGAAAGTGATCATGGTCAGCTGGGGGATCGCCTTCTTTGAATACTGTTTTCAGGTGCCGGCAAACCGCATCGGCTCATATGAATTCAACGGCGCGCAGCTCAAAACCATTCAGGAAGTCATCACGCTCTCGGTCTTCTCCGTATTCTCAATTACGTATCTGGGAGAACAATTCCGATGGAATTATGTCGCTGGCTTTGCGTGCATCGTGCCGGGTGCCTTTTTCGTCTTTCACAAGTGGTGAAGATCCGCTCCGCCGATTTCAGGCGAGGCACTCCGGCCTCCACACGAACACGTTCTGCCTTTTCGCAAAATGGAGTAGGGGCTTTCTTGTGGGCAGAGTAACTTCTGCGGCTTCTGCCATCGTATTTCGCGTGAACTCGGCTTCCGCGGCCTGCAAGGGCCACGGCGGATGATGAATCTCACCGCGAATGATGTGCCCATGCCCATCTTTCGTGTACAGGCAATACCGTTCGGTCAAGAAATGCTCCAACGTCCCGCTCCCCGGAAGAAAGACTTCGCCTGCAGAGCGATACCTGCCCATCAGCAATGCGGCTAGTGCTCCGCGATGCGTCCGTTCGCTCCGGTATTCGATCCAGCCATCTCGTTCCGCGCAGCTCATTCGCGCTCGAAAATAGGGCAAGTGAAACCACGTCCGTGCAATGGCGACGGCTAGTGAGTTCCCAGCGTCCAGACTGAAGAACCATACGCCGGGCTTTCCGCGGTAGGTCACGTACGTCCGAACATTCAACTCAGGAAATGTCGAGAGCAACGGCACTGCAGGAGTGCCGCGCAACCGCACGTCAGTCATACGAAACGGAACAACTGCGAGCCAGGCCTGCCCTTCGAAGGTGTCGATTTGCAGCTGTGGAGGAAGAAGCGGACGCAGTGCCACGGCATCCACCGGCCAGTGTGCAAAAAGCAGGTCGTGCCAGCTCTGCACCATCACCCACGGTCCGTCGGGCAAAGGCCACGGCCGGTGCGCAACTTCGCGCAGGGCCGCGTTCATGCGCTTGCACAAAGCTTTCTCGACAAGCTCATTTTCTGAATATACCCTTCCAAGAAGCTCGGGAATCGAATTCTCTGGATTCAAAAGGAACGAAAGAGCCAAAAGGAGAGAAATCATGCAGCGCAAAGCATCTGCGGTTTGGCAGGGCGGTTTGAAAGATGGCAAGGGCTCGATTTCGACTGATAGCGGCGTCCTCAAACAGACGCAATACTCATTCAGCACGCGCTTTGAAAACGGCGTCGGCACCAATCCGGAAGAGCTTCTCGCCGCCGCGCATGCCGGCTGTTTCACCATGGCGCTTTCCGCCCAGCTGGGCAATGCTGGCATGACGGCGACCAGGCTTGAAACGACGGCAACGATCTCGCTCGATAAGCTGCCGGACGGATTCGCGATCACGAAGAGCCACTTGGATCTGGTCGCGCAAATCCCCGGCGCGGACAAGGCTAAGTTCGACGCCGCCGTGAAAGCCGCCGAAACCGGCTGCCCGGTCTCGAAGCTCTTCAAAGCAGAGATTAGCGTCAGCGCGCGCCTCGCATCCTAGAAGCGCGGGCGAATCCTAGAAGTTCTCATCCAACAGGCCAAACAGGTACAATGCCGCACATGATTTCAGCTCCGGGAGCTTTCGCTGCAGGTGTCGCGATCTTTCTGATCGTGCTCTGGGATGCGTTCGAGGCTATCATCCTGCCGCGCCGCGTCACACGAAAGTTTCGTCTCGCGCGCCTTTTTTACCGTTCCACCTGGAAGGCGTGGAAATTCGTGATCTGCCTCATCCCCACGCAGAAGACGCGCGAAGCATTGCTTGGTTTTTATGGCCCGCTCTCACTTCTCGTTCTCGTCGGTGTTTGGGCCGTCGGCCTGGTACTTGGCTTCGGCCTCATGCAGTACGGCGCCGGATCCGCCGTCGTGATGACCGGCGGCCAGCCCGGGTTTCTGACGGATATCTATCTCAGCGGCACGACCTTTTTCACCCTCGGCCTTGGCGATGTTATTCCCCGGTCTGGCTTGGCCCGCATCCTGGTTGTTTTGGAAGCCGGCTTCGGTTTCGGTTTTCTTGGCGCCGTCATCGGTTACCTGCCTTTCATCTACGGCTCGTTCTCCAAGCGTGAAGTCAATATTTCTCTCCTCGATTCCCGCGCCGGCACGCCGCCCACGGCCGGCGAACTGCTACGCCGCCACAGTTATGCCCATGGACTGGACGCGCTCTGCGTTCTCCTGAAGGACTGGGAGCTGTGGTGCGCCGAGCTGATGGAAAGCCATCTTTCGTATCCCGTGCTCGCCTATTTTCGCTCGCAGCACGACAACCAATCCTGGATCGCCTCGCTGACGGCAATTCTGGACACGTGCGCCCTCGCCATCGTTGGCATCGAGGGTGCTTGTGAGAAGCAGGCCGAGCTTACTTTCGCGATAGCGCGTCACGCCGTCGTTGACCTCTCGCAAGTCTTCGGCACGGCGCCGAAGCCCTTGCCGCATGACCGCCTGCCCGCGCAGGAATTACGCCAGATTCGCGACATCCTGGCGCAGCAAGGCATGAAACTTCATGACGGAGAAGAGGCCGACCGTAAACTCTTGGAGTTTCGCAAGATGTACGAGCCCTACATCTATGCGCTGGCCAATTATCTGAATCAAACGTTGCCGCCCTGGATTCCACAGAAAAAAGGCAAAGACAATTGGCAGACCACGGCCTGGGCACGGTCTGCCGGGCTCATCAAGAAAGAAGTGGCCACCGTCGTGGCCGATGACCATTTCTAGTCTTCTTATCGTGCAGCGTCTTCGACCGGTTCTTTCGTTCCTTATTTTTTTCGCTGGAGAAAAATGATGAAAGCCATTCTCGTTCATCAATTCGGCGGTCCGGAAGTACTGAAACTCGAAGAAACCCCGACGCCCAAGCCTGCCGCCGGGCAAGTACTCGTCCGTGTCCATGCCGCAGGCGTGAATCCCTACGACACCTACATGCGCGCGGGCACTTACGCGATCAAACCGCCGCTTCCCTACACGCCTGGATCAGACGCCGCTGGAGTCATCGAAGCCGTCGGTGCAGGTGTTAAAAAAGTGAAGCCTGGCGATCGCGTATACACGGCGAAAACTGTTACGGGTGCTTACGCGCAATACGCTCTCGCGCTTGAAGAGCAGGTGCATTTGCTGCCAGAAAAAATCAGCTTTGGGCAGGGTGCGGCCGTCTGGGTTCCCTATGGGACCGCATATCATGCCCTCTATCACTCAGCGGAGGCGCACGCTTCCGAAACAGTACTAGTGCACGGCGCGAGCGGCGGAGTGGGCAGCGCGGCGGTGCAAATTGCGCGCGCTATGGGACTGACCATCTTCGGCACTGCCGGAACACAGAAGGGCGTCGATCTCGTCAAGCGCGAAGGCGCACATCAAGTCTTCGAGCACAGTAAGGCAGGCTATCAGGAGGAAATTCTGAAGGCCACCGGCGGCCGGGGTGTAGACATTGTTCTGGAAATGCTCGCCAACGTAAACCTTTCCGCGGATTTCAAACTACTCGCCACAAACGGCCGCGTAATCATCATCGGCAACCGCGGCGAGATCACCATCAACCCGCGGGACTTGATGGTGCGTCGCGCGACCGCGCGCGGCTTCACCCTCTGGGCCATCACGCCGGCGGAAGAAGCGGAAATTCACGCCGGCCTGATTGCCGGTCTGGAAAACGGCACGTTGCGTCCGGTCGTCGGCAAAGAGCTGCCCCTCGCCGAAGCCGCGCGTGCGCACAAGGAAATCCTCGAACCAGGCGCTGCCGGAAAAATTGTTCTCGTTCCGTAGTGGAGTGTTCGAATCTGCCGCTCGCGGCGAAAAGGCCTTGCCGCAGACCCGCGTGTTCTAGGTTCATTCAATCCGAGAACATGCCGTATAATCGGTGTTCTCGATTATTGGAGCGGAGAAATCCCGACAGGCTGCGTCACTCTCATCGTGCACATCGCCCTCTTACTCTCGGTTGGCCTCGCGGCTCAGAGCCCTATCGTCCACTATTGGCGCAAGATCACCGACAGGACCTTTGCGGGCATTTACCACGCCAATGCCTTCGACCTCGCGATGATGATTCCTTACTTCATCGTCCTTCTGGTCTTGGCGGTTTACGGCCTCCATCGCTATTGGCTGGTCTACGACTATTTCGTCTATGCGAAAAATATCCCCCCGGATCCGCCGCCGGTCACCAACTGGCCTCGCGTCACCGTGCAGTTGCCGATCTTCAACGAACGCTACGTCATCGAGCGCCTCGTCGAAGCCGTCTCGCGTTTCGACTACCCGGCCGAACTTCTCGACGTGCAAGTCCTCGACGACTCCACCGACGAGACTTGCGAGGTCGCTCGCGCGTGCGTCGAGCGCCACGCCGCGCAGGGCATGCCCATCTTTTACATCCATCGCACCAACCGCGAAGGCTACAAAGCCGGCGCTCTCGAAAACGGCCTGAAAACCTCCAAGGGGGAATTTGTCGCCATCTTCGACGCTGATTTCCTCCCCGAACCCGATTTTCTTCGCCGCACGATTCCTTATTTCATGAATCCCGATGGCGGCTCCAAAATCGGCATGGCGCAGACGCGCTGGACGTATCTCAATAGCGACTATTCCCTGCTCACAAATGTGGAAACCATTCTTCTCGACGGCCATTTCGTCGTCGAGCACGGCGCGCGTTCGCGCCGCGGCACATTTTTCAATTTCAACGGCACCGCCGGCGTCTGGCGCCGCAAAGCCATTGACGATGCTGGCGGCTGGGAACACGACACCCTCACCGAAGACACCGATCTTTCCTATCGCTCGCAGCTCAAAGGCTGGAAGTTTCTCTACCTCCCGCAAATCGAGTGCGCCTCCGAGCTTCCCGTGGAGATGAACGGCTTCAAAGCTCAGCAAGCGCGCTGGGCCAAGGGCCTCATGCAGACCGCAAAAAAGATCCTCCCGAAAGTTTTGAAGTCCGACGCGCCCTGGCACGTAAAAGCCGAAGCCTTCTTCCATCTTACCGGCAACATCAGCTACCCGCTGATGATCCTGCTTTCCACCATGTTGCTGCCCGCGATGATCGTGCGTTTCTATCAGGGCTGGTTCCAGATGCTGGTGATCGACCTGCCGCTTTTCCTTGCTTCCACATGCTCCATCTCCAGCTTCTATCTCGTCGCGCAAAGAGAGCTACGGCCCAAAACCTGGTGGCGCACATTTCTCTATATGCCCTTCGTCATGGCCACCGGCATCGGAATTTCCGTTCGCAACGCGCAAGCGGTAATTGAAGCCATCGTTGGCAAGAAAAGCGAATTTGCCCGCACGCCCAAATTCAATATCGAAGGCAAACAAGGCACTTTCTCGAAAAAATCCTACAAGAACAAGGCGGGCTGGATGCCCTATGCGGAAATTCTTTTGGGCTTGTACTTCTCTTCGACCGTGGTGTACGCCATCCGCAATGAAAACTACGCCACTGTCCCCTTCCTGCTGCTCTTCGTCTGGGGCTATCTCTATACCGGCTTCATGTCCCTCGGCCAGACCTACTTCGCCCGTCTCCGCTTCGGCGTCAACGCCCCCGAAATGCGCCCCGCCACTTCCGGCGCTCCGGGCTTCTAACGTTGCGCCGTTCTATGGGCGTGACACGTCCGTGCTAGACACTCCTCTTCCCAGCCTCAGGGCGCCCCAAAAAGAACTCCGGGAGTTCGGCAGGGCCGCAACTCCCGGAGACGTTTTTCACCTTCTTGTGAAACTCTTCAATTCGCGGTCGCGCTGCTTGGGAAACTGCTCGAAGCGGCTGCTCTCCAAGTCCGCCGGCCGCTTCCGCGCACGGCTTCCGCCATTCCCAGCAGCACAATTGATCCGATACCGGCCATTAAGGCCAAAATCGCATTCACATCCAAGGTCGTCAATCCTGCGACGTCCGCTTCCTGTGCGGTGGACAGACCCGTTGTCTCCGCCGTTACATTCGTCGCGGCTTGAGGAGGCGCGGGCGCATTGAACCCCGCCTGATCCTGCTGAGACGTGTCAGACGGCGCTTCAAACAAAGTGGGATCCATGTCCTGTTGTGCGTAGACCGGCTTTCCCAACAGTAACAACCCCGCTCCCAATCCCACCAGCATCAGTTGAACTCGAATCATTTTTTGGAATCTCATGGACCACCTCCATTTTCAAGCTTCGAAAATTGCTGCGATGCATAAGTAAAGTGCAAGCCCCATGCCAGACTCGGGCACGCGGAAGCCGTTCACTCCGCCGAGATCGAACTCGTTGCATGGAAAGGAGATGGGAACCCGCCAACTCTTGTAATTTGGGAAATGCTTTAGAGGTTTCGGAATCGGCGGCTATCCTACTCAATAGAGGGGTGAACCGCTGTCTCGATGTTTCCTGTCGACCTGCGCAATTGCGGCGTCTCCTCTGTTTCTCGTATCTTCTTGCAATCGATAGAAAAACAAGGAGTTAGGCAAGGCCTCGCCGCGGTCGTCCGGGCAGAGATGGCCCCTGGAGTGAAACGAACCATTCGGATAGGCCCACTATCCTTTCGGAGAGACTTCTTCCAATGGCGACGACGCAGGGTTGGCGTTAGAATACCGCCCTTCCCTGCGGCTGGTTTGCAGGGGAGAAATCGGCAGGAATAGCACTACCGTGCAGCCTAAACTTGCAGCTCTCAACGGACCGCTTCGGAAGTCGGAGTTCTCGGTGGACGGAGTTCTGTCCATCGGACGGAACTCTGCAAATTCGATTTGCCTCCAAGATGCGTCCGTCTCTCCAAGCCACTGCAGCATCAGCTGCGAAAACGGGCGCTTCCTCCTGACCGATCTGGACAGCGACTGCGGCACGCTTGTCAATGGCATCCCGGTGAAACAGCGTATGCTTGCTCCCGGTGACCAGATCGCCATCGGATCCTCTTTATTCCTTTTCGAAGTGGAACGGTCCCCGTCTCCAGCCCGCAACGCCGTCCAACTGGATGAGATTCCCGCCCCTGGTGCGCAAATCCAGCAACTGCGCAAGGATGAACTGCTTTATTTGCACCCCGATTCTCTCGCGGCTTTGCCGCAGCCCGCGCGGCTGGCCCGCGCCCTCGGCACACTCCTGAAGATCAGCACGGCTATCGGCTCAATCCACGATGTGGAATCCTTGCAGTGGCAATTGCTCGGTATGATCTTCGACGTGATTCCCGCGGAGCGGGGCGCGATCCTCCTTGTCGAGGACACCGCGGAAGAGACTCCTACTCCCGTGGCTTGGGATCGCGTAACTGGCCCCGATCATCCCGTGCACGTCAGCCGTGTGCTCGCTCGCCGGGTGATCGATGAAGGCATCTCCGTCCTCGAAAATGAAGGGCCCACGCCTGATGTTCCTAATGCTCCTACTCGGCAAGAGACCAACTCCGCGCACTCGATTCTTTGCGTTCCGCTGAACGCCGGCGGTCAGGTTCTCGGCATCATTTATCTGCACTCCTCCAATCCCGCCACGACCTTCTCGGAGGACGATCTCCAGCTCCTTGCCGCTGTCGCCGGTCTTGCCGCCATCGCCATTGAAAACGCGCGCCAGTTCGAGCGTCTGGGCGTCGAAAACCAGCAACTGCGCACGGAGGCCAGCCTGCAGCACGATATGGCAGGCCAAAGCCTTCGGATGCGTGAGGTTTACCAATTCATTGAGCGTGTGGCTCCCAGCGAATCCACCGTCCTGATCTATGGGGAGAGCGGCACTGGGAAGGAACTCGCCGCCCGCGCCATTCACAAGAACAGTCCCCGCAAGGACCGTCTCTTTCTCGCCCTCAATTGCGCCGCGCTAACGGAAACGCTCCTCGAAAGCGAACTCTTCGGCCACGAAAAAGGCGCTTTCACCAGCGCGATCAACCAAAAGAAAGGCCTCCTCGAGGTTGCCGAGGGCGGCAGCGTTTTCCTGGATGAAGTAGGCGAGCTGCCCCTCACACTCCAGGCGAAATTGCTCCGGGTTCTCCAGGAACGCGAAATCGTCCGCGTTGGTGGGACGCGCTCCATCAAGATCAACGTTCGCTTCCTGGCAGCCACCAACAGGGACCTGCAAAAGGCCGTCCGCGAAGAAAAGTTCCGTGGGGATCTCTACCACCGGCTTAATGTCATCTCGCTTACTATGCCACCTCTCCGCGATCACCCGGAAGACATTGCCCTTCTTGCCGAGCTTTTCGCCATCCGCAACGCCGAGAAATGCAATCGCAAGCTCAAAGGAATCTCTCTGGAAGCCCGCGCCTGCTTGATGCGCTACGACTGGCCCGGGAATATCCGCGAATTGGAAAACGCCATGGAGCGAGCCGTCGTCATTGGCTCCTCGGACTCTATTCTTCCGGAGGATTTGCCGGAAGCCGTGCTGGAAACGGCAGCTTCCTCGGCCGCTGACCTGGCGAACTATCATGACGCCGTTCGCAATTTGAAAAAGCAATTAATCCTGAATGCCTGGGAGCAGTCCGGCGGCAGCTTCACGGAGGCAGCCAGGATTTTGGGTGTCCACGCGAACTATTTGCATCGGTTGATCCGCAATCTGGATTTGCGCGTCGCGCTGAAGAAAAACGCCAAGGCCTAGCGTAGGTCATTCCCATCATTTCGTGAAAGCGTATCCGAACCGATAGCCCTACTATCCGTTCGGATAGCATTTTCTGTCTTGCAGACAAGCTAGCTCATTACTTCTTCGTTCTGCATTCGACGCTATCTCCTTATTTTTTCAATATTTCCATCGGCAAATGGACACGCCGAACGATCCACTGATTTGGTGGCACAGGAAATGCTCCTTATTTCGCGTCCTTCCAAGGGGCAAAAGTTTAGGGGATGAAAAGGAAATTTGATTTCGAAAGGAGATTCACCGTGAAAACTAATCGCATCCGCACTTTGGTTATGGCCGCTCTTGGATTGTTCGCTGCCGCTGCCCTCGCCGGCCCGGCCGCTGCCCAGAACGCCTGCACGGGCAACTTCACGCTGCCGAACGACGTTCGCTGGAATGGCAGCGTCCTGCCGGCAGGTGAGTATTCGTTCGTCTTGGAATCAGCCTCACTCCCGGCCAAACTCGAGCTCCGTGGCCCAAACGGCGCTCAGATTCTCATGTCACCCGGGCAATCCCGGCGCAAGGACAGTCAGCGGAGCTTCATGGCCATTGAACGCCGCCACGGCTCCGGTTACGTCCGCGAACTGTACTTGGCCCCTATCGGCGTGCACTTCTTCTATCATGTCCCCAAGCCTCCGAAAGAGGAGCTACTTGCTCAGGAGACTCCAACCACAGAGCATGTTCTGATTTCCGCAACCGGAAAGTAGAACCTCACTAAGCGCCCCCCGCTGAGGGCAAACCCACAAACAAAGTGGGTTTGCCCTTAACTTTTTTCCGGGCACTAAGGCGCACTCTTGCTTCCGCATCTCTCGTCCGGCAGAGTAAACTCCTCGGCCAGAGCAATCACGTGGAAACCATCCTCTTCCAAAACGGAATCATTCGCCTGCAAGCCGCCGCCGCCGGCCCCAAAGATGGGCCCGTGGTCGTTCTTCTTCACGGTTTTCCGGAATTCTGGTATGGCTGGCGCCGCCAAATCGACCCGCTGGCCGCCGCCGGATTTCGTGTCATCGTCCCTGACCAGCGCGGTTACAACCTCAGCAGCAAACCTGCCGGAGTGGCATCCTACGCTTTAACTGAACTCGTCTCTGACGTCATTGCCATTGCCGATCAGCTCGGCCAGGAAAAAATCTTTCTTGGCGGACATGACTGGGGCGCCGCCGTTGCCTGGAGTACAGCCCTCCTGCACCCGCAACGGATTGCCAAGCTTGTCGTGCTCAACGTCCCCCATCCCTCGGTGATGCGCAAATTCCTCAGCACCCGTCCGCGCCAACTGCTCCGTAGTTGGTATATGTTCTTCTTTCAACTTCCCATTCTTCCTGAAGCCTTTTTCTCAGCTCTCAATTTTCGCATCGGCGCAAGATCGCTTCTCCGCTCCAGTCGCCCGGACACCTTCTCCGATGAAGACCTCACCCAATACCGCGCCGCTTGGTCTCAGCCGGGCGCGGTAACCGGCATGATCAACTGGTACCGCGCCCTTTTCCGCACTCGCGCCAGATTTCCAGACAAAACCGTCCGCGTTCCCACTCGCATCCTCTGGGGCGAACGCGACGCCTTCCTCCTGGCCGAAATGGCTCACGAAAGTCTGGGCTATTGCATGAACGCAGAGCTCTTCACCTTCGCCAACGCCACGCATTGGCTCCAGCACGAAGAGCCCGCTCGCGTCTCTGAATTGTTGATTGATTTTTTCCGCGGCTGATTGCTTCCGTTGGTTATCTGCGAGCCGAATCCCGCATCACTCACTCAAACTGAAAGAAGACAATTTCCGGGCTGGATCCCAGGCGCAGCGGCGGTCCCCAGGTTCCCGCGCCGCTGCTCGTGTAGATCATCATCTTTCCAACGCGGCTGAGCCCATACACGAACTGGCGATAAATCCTGCGCGCCATCCATGTCCACGGGAAAAACTGCCCTACGTGGGTGTGTCCCGAAACCTGCAACGAGATTCCTTCCTTCTCCGCGATGTGCGGCCGGTCCGGCGCATGCGTCACCAGAATGCTGGCCCGAGTCCGGTCCACGCCGATCTGCCGCAGCACTTTCTGGAAATGCTCGTCCTGCGATGCATGATTGTAGGGCACGCCCACGATCTGGAGTTGATCCGCTTCCACTTTTTCGTTGTGCAGCACGCGCACTCCCGCGTTGCGGACCGCCTGCAGGTATCGGGAATCGTCGCCGAACTGCTCGTGGTTGCCCGCAACAAAATACGTTCCCTGCGGCGCCCGCAGATCGCGCAGAGGCTCCGCAGCCTTCGCGGCATCGATGGCCGTCCCATCGTACAAATCCCCTGCCAGGAACACAGCGTCGGGATTTTCTCTCATTACCCTCGCTACAATCCGCCGCAGAAAACCGCCGTTGCGGACATGCCCCAGGTGCAGGTCGCTTACGAGCGCCGCTGTCCGTCCACGCCAGGTCTCCGGCAAATTCTCGAGCCGCACCCTGATGCGCCGGATCCTCGTCCACCCGGCATTCAACAACCCGGCAACTCCGCTCAATACCGCGGCGGCGTACAGCACGCCCACGATCTTATGGAAATTCACGTCCGCCCCAGCAAGTTGCGTCACTCCAAAAACAATCCAAGAAGCACCCGCCGCAAAAAACAGGAAGCTGACAATTCCAAGCCACACCGCGGCAATCCGGTAGAGAGTTCGCACCACGGGATTTGTAAATCGGAACGCCAGCAGCGTCGCCCCCAAAAAGCTGACCGAAAGCGCTCCTACGGTCGCCTTGAGCCATGCGAAGGCGGAGGGCTCACTCCCTGCCGCCGCGAAAGTCCACGTCTTGTAAATGAAAAAGTGCGTCAGGAACAAAATGGTCTGTATGACAGTCGCAAAACCGATCAATCCCACTCGTATTCGCATATAGGATTAGATTCACCGAGCCGCCGAGATGTTATTTTCCTGCTCTCCCTTGTTTCGCTCGTGACCCTGCACCGTGGGCTTGGCCGCTTTGCGGCGGTGTGCAATAGGTGACAGTCTGCCCTTCCCTCCGGTGCTACCGTTTTCGCCCTCGGTATGTTTTGAATCATGTTGGAGGCTGGAATGGCGAAGCTCATTGGACTGCTTGGATTGCTGCTGTTGTTTTCTGCTCCCTCTTTTTCCCAGGATAAGAAGGACAACCCGCAACGCGACAAGCCTAAGGTTGGAGGCGGGCATGTTCCTGCCCGTGGCCCTGCCCCTGGCCGGGCGCCTGACTCTGCCCGGACACCTGACTCTGCGCGGACACCCGCTCCTACTCCGGTCCGGGCGGCTGAGCCTGTCCCAGACCATCGTGCTGACGGCGGCACTCAGCACAATACGCAAAGACCCAGCTATCGCGATCAAGCTGGCCACCCGGACGCCCCTCATGTCCACGCCAACGATGATACTTGGGTCGGACATGACTCCGGCCGCGGTGATCCTAACTACCATCTCGATAAGCCCTGGGCACACGGACACTTTACCGGTGGATTTGGCCCGGAGCATGTTTTCCGGCTTGGCGGTGGAAACAGGGAACGCTTTGGATTTGGCGGCTTCTTTTTCAGTGTTGCGGCATACGACTACGACTACTCCACCGCGTGGCTTTGGGACTCTGACCAGATCGTAGTCTATGAGGACCCGGATCACGATGGCTGGTACCTCGCCTACAACGTGCGGCTCGGCACCTACATTCACGTCTCGTACCTTGGCTGAGGGCCTCATCTGCTGCGTCTAGCTGTCCCACGCCGTAGAAGGGGACGGCACTATTAGATGAAGACGCTGGTCGCGATACCTGCGACGACACCCAGGAACGCGACCGCCGCGTAGGTGGCCATCGCAACCTTCCACGAGATGGTTTTGCCAATCACCGCGGCCGAATATCTTCTGTAAATTCCCAGCGTGCGCACCAACACGCCTACATGCGGAAGCGGAACGCCGCGGCTCATCGCGATGTACGCAATCACCACGTCAAAAGCCATCGGCACCGGCAGGAAGGCGCCAATCAGCGCCACGAGCACAATCCCCGCCGCCGAAACGGGAACGTTGATGGCGTGTGGCGACACCAGCTCAATCACCAGCGCGCCAAGGAGCGCCGCCAGCAGCATCAGCGGAAACCCCGCGCGAAACACGATCCAAAAGCTCTTGGCGTAGCCCTTGAGAGTGCTGGCCAGCGCCCCTGCGCAGCTCGGAGCCAGCCCAAGCGGGCACTCCACTCCCGCACTCGCTGGCTGCCCTTCTCGCCCAGCCACGTACGGTGCAAACACAAAGATCAAGAACAGAACGCTCGCAAGCTTCAAGTGCCAGTTGCAGCGGGAACAATGTAAACGTCATCGCCAGCACCACCACATTGAGCGCCGGAGAGCTGAACATCGCCGCCAGTATGGATTCCGTGCTCATCCCGAGGCGTACAATCCGCGCCCGATCGGCGCAACGCAATTCGCGCATACCCCGAGCGGCATTCCCGCGAGCGTGCCGAGCACAACCCGGCGCCCTCAACAACGAAAAGAGAGAGCCACTATCCGCCCTGTCCTCAAGAACCTGCGAAGATTTCCACAGTTCATTCTAATGATAACTTATATTATAATTATAATTAACCTGTATACTACCGGCGTGCTACCGTAAGTCGTGAAAGTTGGCCACCATCCTCGCCGATCGGCTTCGCTGTATTCTTCTCTGCGAAATCTCTGGCTCCCAGGCGTCACTGCGTTTGATTCTTCTAGCCTTTGTCCCAAATCTTTCCGTCGGCAAAACCGTCGTTTTCGAGTCATTTTCATAACGCATCAGTTAATATTACTAAGTTAGCTTTCCATTACGCCAAGTTCTTTAGAATGCGCACTTCCATGATTTCCGCCCATAACCCCTTTAGAATCCGCACTTATAGAAAGGTCCATTCTAAACAACTTAAAACCATTTGGAATCAACACTTATGAAAAACAGGGGGAGGGAGTGGCAGTTATGGTTAACCAGAGGCTTCGGCAACTCCGCTCTTTCGGTTACAATTGCCCGGCCGTAAATGGCACGCCGCAAACCCACATGCCCTGTGGGCGCAACAACCAAATAGTAGTTCCGAGGTGCGCGAATGAGTGGTCGGCGAAGGTCGGTCCGGTCGCCAGGTCTGCCGAATTTGGCAAGACGGGCCTTCAGGGGATTGCTTTGCCTGGCTTGCTTTGCCGCAACCGCGCACGCTCAAGAACGCCGCGAGCGCCAACCCAATAGTGTTTACGCGGAACGCCGCGCTAAACTGGCGGCGCAGGTCGATGGGCCGATCATTCTTTGGGGTTTCACCGGTCGCGAAGAAATTTCAGAAGCCTACGTCTTTGAGCAGGAAGAAAATTTCTACTACCTGACCGGCCACAACGAAGAAGGCGCCGGCCTGCTGCTTCTTCCCGCGCCCAAAATCGGCGAACCCTCGAGCGCCCCGCGCGAATTTTTATTTCTCCCCGCGAAAAACCCCCAGAAAGAAAAATGGAACGGCGTCCGCATGTCCCCAACGGATCCTGGCATTGAAGCGCGCACCGGATTTGCTTCCGTCAAGACATTCGAGAGCGACTTCCGCTCCGCGATCGAAAATCTTGCAAAAACGTTCCCGAACTTCTACACGATTCTTCCCTACCAAAAGGAACTTGGCGGCTATCCCCACGAGAAAGCGGTTGTCGATTGGCTGCAGCTTGCCGCGCCGCAGGCCAAGCTGAAAGATATTCGCGCGCAGATCGGCGCTATGCGCCAGATCAAGTCGCCCGGCGAAATCGCCTTCCTCAAACAAGCCATTGACTTGTCTCTGGACGCCCACCTTGAAGCCATGAAACTCATCCGGCCCGGGCTCTACGAATATCAGGTTGCCGCGAAAATGGTCGAGGTCCACGCCTGGAGCGGATCGGAGGCCGAGGGTTACGCCCCGATCGTCGGCGCCGGGCCGAACTCCACGGTGCTCCATTACGACAAGCTCTCGCGCAAGATCGAAGACGGCGACATCGTGGTCCTAGATGTCGGCGCGCAATTCGCCGGCTACTCCGCGGACGTCACGCGCACGCTCCCCGCCAACGGCAAATTCACTCCTCGCCAGCGCGAAATCTACGACATCGTTCTCGGCGCACAGAACGCTGCTCTCGCGGCCCTCAAGCCGGGCATGGACTTTTGCGGCAAGGGCGACAAGAGCGTTCACAAGATTGCCTACAACTACGTCAACTCCCATGGAAAAGACCTCCACGGCAAATCCCTCGGTCAGTATTTCATCCACGGCCTTGGCCATCACATCGGCCTCAACGTTCACGATCCGGGAGAGTACTGCACCCCCTTCCTGCCCGGCATGGTTATCACTATCGAGCCCGGCATCTACATTCCCGAAGAGAATCTCGGCGTGCGCATCGAGGACGACGCCCTCATCACCGAATCCGGCTACAAGCTGCTCAGCGAACTCCTCCCCCGCGATCCGGGTGAAATCGAAAAGATCATGGCGGAAGCCGCATTGGCGCGCGCCACTGGTGATAAAAGCAAAGCCAGCGGAAATGTTTCGACAGCGGAAACGTCCGCCGACAGCGGCGCGATCCGGGGCTTGATTGAGAAATACGCAAAATCAGTCGACGACGCGGATACAAATCTCGCTGCTGAAGTCTGGTTGGATTCGCCGAACGTCTCCTTCATTCATCCTTTGGGCCATGAGCATGGCTTCGACCAAATAAAGGAAAACGTCTACCACCATCTGATGGGCGATACCTTCTCGGAACGCAAACTGAGCGTTCATGATGTTTCCGTTCATGTTTACGGAAACGCTGCGTGGGTCGAGTTCTATTGGGATTTCGCCGCCAAATTCAGAAAAGACGGCGCTCCTCTCACGACCCACGGCAGGGAAACGCAGCTTTATCAGAAAGAGCGTGGTCGATGGCGATTGGTTCACGTTCACTATTCCGGAATGCCGGTTACGAGCGAACGTGTGGGTTTCTAAGGACAGGAAACGTTTCTTTCTCGGAGAGGTTCGCTGCCGATAAGGAAGGTGGATTGACCGCCGGGAACGCGGGCATTTATACTGTTGCTTCGCGCTGGATCCGTTTTTTCTTCCAGCGTGCCTCGAGTCATTCCGCGAGCAGCGTAGGAGCGAACTCTGGTTCGTCCGCCGGAATTTCCGAAATCAGCAAACTTTCTAGGGAGCACATGAGCAGCGTCAAAGCGACACAACTCCGCCCTGGCATGGTTATCCAGCACGAGGGCCAGCTTTTCACCATCTTCAGCGTTGATCACCGCACTCCGGGCAACAAGCGTGGCTCGATGCAGACGCGCATGAGAAATCTGCGCACGGGTGCGATCATCGATTACCGGTTCCGCGCCGAAGAATTCGTGGACCGCGCCATCCTCGATGAAGTCGAATTCGAATACCTGTACAACGAGGGCGACGATTTTCACTTCATGAACACGAAGAACTACGAGCAGATGCAGATGAGCCGCGAAGAATTGGGCGAATCCGTCTACTATCTGATTCCCAGCACCATCGTAAAGGTGGAATTTTTCGAGGAAAAAGCCATCGGCGTGGACTTGCCCGACACCATGGACATGAAAGTGATTCAGACCGAACCAACGTTGCAGAAGGCCACCGCCAGTGCCGTGATGAAACCCGCGACACTCGAAACCGGACTGGTAGTCCAGGTGCCGCCCTTCGTGAATGAGGGCGACCGAATTAAAGTGGACACTTCGGAAGCGCGTTACGTTCAGCGGGTCGAGTAGCTTTAGTCTCTATTGCTGCTTGAACGTGAGTCTTGGTCACGTAATTTCAGTTTTGTGTTGTGAGTTTCTGATTTCTAATTTCGTTTTCTGTTTTGCAGTTTCCGCCTCCGCAGCTAATTTCAGCGCACGCCGGAATTAGAAGAGGCAGAATGGCGCTCCGACCTGGTCGGGGCGCCTTTTGTTTTCTCTTACTGTTTTCCCGCCGAACCTGCGGCGGATTTTTCGCCCGCTGGCTGCGCGCCAAACACGCGGTCGAAGATGGCATCTACATAGCGAAGCTGCCGCTGCAAGTCAAAGGTACGGGCCAGCGCTTTCGAATCGAGGTACTTCGCGATGCGCTGGTCGTGTGAAATGCGTTCCTGGAAACTGGTGTCGGATTCCCACGCGGCCATGGCGTTCTCCTGCACGGCCTTGTAAGCATCGTCGCGAGGCATGCCCTTCTCCACCAAGTCCTGCAGCAACTGTCCCGAGTAAACGAGGCCGTGAGTGGATTCGAGGTTTCGAAGCATGCGTTCAGGGAAAACGCGCATCTGGCCGATGATCATGGTCATTTTCGAGAGCATGTAATCCACGAGAATGGTCGAGTCGGGAAGGATGATTCTTTCCACGGAGCTGTGGGAAATATCACGCTCGTGCCAAAGGCCGACGTTTTCGAAGGCGGCGAGCATGTTGGAACGGACGAGGCGGGCGAGGCCGCAAATTTGTTCGCAGGTGACGGGATTGCGTTTGTGGGGCATGGCGGAACTGCCGCGTTGCTCGGCGCTAAACGGTTCTTCAGCTTCGCGGACTTCGGTGCGCTGAAGATGGCGAATTTCAAGCGCGATTTTCTCGAGCGTGGCGGCAATGAGCGCGAGGGCGCTGAGATATTGAGCGTGCCGGTCGCGCTGAATGACTTGGGAAGCGATGGGCGCAGCGCCGAGTCCCAAGCGTTTGCAGATGCGCTCTTCCATCTCCGGGCCGAGGTGAGAGGCGTTGCCGACGGCGCCGGAAATTTTGCCGACGGCCATTTGCGCGGCAGCGTCTCGGAAGCGCGCGATATTGCGTTGATTCTCTGAAAACCAATTGGCGATTTTAAGACCGAAGGTGATGGGCTCGGCGTGAATGCCGTGAGTGCGGCCGATCTGCGGCGTATTGCGGAATTCGTGGGCGCGCAGATCGAGAATTTCTCCGAACATCACCAGGCCGCGCTCGATCAACTTTGAAGCGTCGCGAACCTGCAGAGCTTGCGCAGTGTCCACAACGTCATTTGAAGTCATGCCGTAGTGCAGCCATCGAGCGGCGGCAGGATCGGCGATAGACTCGCCAACAACCATGGTGAAAGCGATGACGTCGTGCTTCACGCGAGCTTCGATCTGGTGAATTTGCGCGACATCCACTTTGGCGCGAGCGCGAATGGCGGCAGCAGCTTCCTTCGGGACTTGGCCCGCTTCGGCAAGAGTCTCGGTGGCTGCTAGCTCGACCTCCAGCCACTTGGCAAACTTGTTCGCGTCACTCCAAACGTGGCCCATTTCCTGGCGCGTGTAGCGTGGAATCAATCCAATCTCCTAAACCGCGAAAAGAGGAACTCGCGGGTGTTCCCAAATTCCATGATACCGCAACTGGAGAACGCTTCGCGCATGGCGAAGGCCGGGCCGAGTGTCCGAAATTGGGATACCCCGTGGCGTAAGCGAGCAGTTGCTAACGGCGGGCGAGGACTGCGGGATGGATAAGACACTCGGCACCAAGGGTTTGCGGGCTGATTCGGAGCGGCACAGAAGTTGCACGAGGGGAGGATGTAGGGTGTCTACAGCTTGGAGGTAGAATGTCAACCCCTTGAGATGGAACAAAACGCGGGGTTCGGTCGTCAATAGCAAAGAGCAGAACCGAGCAAGCGACGTGGCCCAGGCAGTTGAGGGACGTAATTTCGACGGAAGGGCATAACTGAGGGCGAAGACGATGGGAGAAAAGCGAGAACGGTACCAGAACCGGATTGAACTTTTGCAAGGGACGCTGGATCTGCTGATCTTGCAGACCCTGCAATGGGGGCCACAGCATGGTTATGGGATCAGCGTGGCAATCCGCAACCGCTCGGGTGAACTGCTGCAGGTCGATACCGGTTCACTCTATCCAGCGCTGCATCGGCTGGAAAAACAGAAATGGATCAAGGCGGAATGGCGAATCTCCGAAAACAAACAGCGAGCAAAGTATTACCAGCTCACGGCTACTGGCAAGAAGCAGCTTACTCGGGAACGCTCGAAGTGGTCGCAGCTTTCGGATGCGATCGCAGGCGTGCTGCAGCCAGATGAGAAGTAACGACGCAACGAAGTAAGGAAGTAACGAAATGCAAATGTAAGGAAGCGGTGGAGGTGGCCATGAGTTTCTGGGATCGGAAGAAGCGAAAAGCGGAGCTTGACGAGGAGGTGCGAAGCCATTTGGAGATGGCCGCGAAGGAGCGCGTGGAGAAAGGCGCCAAAGCGAGAGAAGCAGAGAACGCGGCGCGGAGGGAGTTTGGGAACGTTGGACTGGTGAAGGAAGTGACGCGGGATGTGTGGGGCTGGAGATGGCTGAGAGATGTCGCTGACGACGCGCGCTACGGAATGAGGATGTTGCTGAAGAGTCCGGGGTTCGCGATCGTGGCAATTCTTTCGCTGGCGCTGGGCATCGGCGCCGCAACAGCGGTGTTCAGCGTGGTTTACGGGGTACTGGTGAACCCGTATCCGTATGCCAATTCCGACCGTATGGTGCATCTGGTGGTCCACGACGCCAACGGCAACCGCCGTTTCGTCAACCTCACCGGGCCGCAATTGCAACAGCTTCGGCAGGCCAGATCGGTCGAGAGTGCGGCCGCGCTGGACGAATGGAATCTCACCACGACCGAAGGGGATCTCCCCGAAGACGTCCAGGCGGTATATTTCACTTCCAACGCTTTCAACCATTTTGGCGTGCCCGTGCTGCTGGGGCGTGGGCTGCTGCCATCGGATGCGCCCGAGGGCCAGGACCCGGAGAATGTAGCCGTTCTGGGTTATCAGTTCTGGCAGAGACACTACAACGGCGATCCGAACATTATCGGCAAGAAAATCCAGCTGGTTCGCAAGAATTACGAGATCGTGGGCGTAGTCCGGCCGCGCTTTACCTGGGGCGACGGCGAAGTTTATCTGCCGCTCAAGCTCACCGCCGATCCAGCGCGCACCCTCTTCGTCATGATCCGGCTCAAAACGGGAGTCTCTCGCGCAACTGCAAATGCAGAGTTTCAGTCACTGCTCGAACAATTCGCACAGCAGACGCCAAGCCACTTCCCTGAGCATTTTCGTGTGACGCTCGAGGGATTGAACGACCAGTTTGTTACTCGAATTGGCGGAACATTGTTCCTGCTACTCGCTGCAGTGACCTTATTGCTGTTGATCGGCTGCGGAAATGTTTCGATTCTGCTGCTGGCCCGGGCCACGGGGCGCCAGCACGAGATGGCGGTGCGCTCAGCGATCGGTGCCGAGCGCTCTCGCATTCTGCGGCAGTTGCTCACGGAAGCGCTAATGCTGTCGTTCACCGGGGCGGTCATTGGCGTGGCGTTGGCAAATAGCCTGGTGAAGCTCATCGTCAATTGGCTCCCGGAATTCTCTTTCCCCCATGAAGCCACCATCAGCATCAATCTGCCGGTTCTGTATTTCAGCGTAGGTCTTGCGCTTCTGACCGGCATCGCCTTCGGCATCTCTCCGGCTCTTCAATCCGCGCGTCCGGATATAGCTCAGGTGATGCAATCGACGACACGCAAAATGACCGCCGGACTTCATGGCCGCCGGACTCACAGCGTCCTGATCGCAGGCCAGATTGCCCTGACGCTTCTGTTGCTGGCGGGAGCCGGCGTTGCGATGCAAGGCTTCGTGCGCTTGATGCGCGTAGACCTCGGCTATGACCCGCACAACACGATGTCAGTGGGAATCCCGGTCCACGACAACACCTACACAACGTGGGAGGCCCGGAGAACGTACTTCAACCAGCTCCTTCAGAAGGTCGGTGCTATGCCGGAAGTCGTTTCCGCCGGGCTTTCGACAAATGCCACCCCGCCCAGCAGCGGCTGGGAACAGGGCTTCGAAATTTCCGGCAAGCCAGTGGCGGAACAACAGCGAGCGCGCATCAACTTCGTCAGCTCCGAGTATTTCACTGTACTTCACATCCCGCTGCTACAAGGAAGAATCTGGGATGAAAGCGAGACGATGCACGGCTCCAAACTCGCCCTGATTAATCAGACGCTGGCTCGCCAATATTTTCCGAACGGCGATGCCATTGGCAGCGAGCTCCGCATCCCCCAACTGAAAGGCGAGCCTCCTTTTTCGCTCGCGGTTCCCGGGAGCGACAGTTGGCTTCAGGTGGTTGGTATCGTCGGCGATTCTCGCAATGACGGCTTGCGCGATCCCACCAAGCCGGCTGTATATGTGCCGTACACGATCCGGATGCCGGTTTGGACCCAAATCCTCGTCCGAACCAGGGTCCCCCCGCTCACCGTGCTCCGCGCTGTGCGCGAACAGATTCATGCCGTTGATCCTGACCAGCAGTCAATCAGAGATGTACGCGATCTCGATGGCTGGATCACCACGCAGCAGGAATGGCAGCAGAGACATCTGGTGGCAACGCTGTTTGCCGGATTTGCAATCCTGGCGCTGGCGCTGGCCGCAACTGGACTGTACAGCGTGATTTCCTACACTGTCGCTCAACGAACAGGTGAATTCGGCATCCGTATGGCGCTCGGAGCGGGGCGCAAAGATGTTCTGCTGATGGTATTTCGCTCGGCGGCGATGAGCGTGGCTGGCGGTGTCCTGACGGGAGTGGTGCTGACGATCGTCCTCAATCGTGTGCTGGGGCGCTGGATTCAGGGCAACTCGCTCGACGTGCTGGTCCTTGTAGCCGTGGTCCTGCTGCTGGTAGGAACTTCCTGTCTGTCATGCCTCATACCGGCGCGAAGAGCGTCGTCGGTGGATCCGATGGTCGCGCTGCGATACGAATAGAAATTGGAAATTTGAAAGTAGAAATTAGAAATCGGTAGAGGAAAAAGAAGAGGCGCCGCGATGAGCTGGTTGAGTGGACTCTTTGGTGGATGGAAGCGGGAGAAAGAACTTGAGGAAGAAGTGCATGGCCATTTGGAGATGGCGGCGCAGGAGCGTGTGGAACGGGGCGATACAACGGAGGAAGCGAAGGGGGCGGCGCGGCGGGAGTTCGGGAATGTGGAGTTGGTGAAGGAGGTCACGCGGGATATGAGCGGATGGCGGTGGTTGGAAGACCTCGTCGAGGATGCGCGGTACGGGCTCAGAAGAATGCGTAAGTCGCCGGGATTTACAGCGATTGCGGTACTCACACTGGCTTTGGGCATCGGAGCCAATACTGCCATTTTCAGCCTGGTGAACGGGATTCTGCTCGTTTCGTTGCCGTATCCCAATCCGGAACGGCTTGTCAGCGTAACAGGCACCTATCCAAAGGGCGGGTTTGTTGCGATGAGGGAGCAGATGCGCACGATGGACGTGGGAGCGTACGTTGAGGGCCAGGAACTCAATTTGACAGGATTCGGAGAGCCCGTACGCCTGACAGGAACTTCGGTATCCGCGGAATTATTTTCGATCCTCGGGGCGCGGCCGGAACTGGGAAGGACTTTTTATCCGGGCGAGGACGTTCCCGGCCAGGACAACTTTGTAATTCTGAGCCGCGCACTCTGGGAGCAGCGCTTCGGCAGTGACACGAGCATCCTGGGCCGGTCGATCGAATTGGGAGGCGTAAGCCGCCAGGTGGTTGGCGTGATGCCAGCCGATTCTCGTTTTCCCTCCACGAAGACGCAAGTATGGATTCCCCTGCACAACGACCCGAGAAATACGGTGAACTTCTGGGCAGGCGACTTCATGCCGGGAATCGGGCGGCTGCGCCCGGGTGCAACGATCGAGCAAGCGAGAACCGAGATTCGCATGTTTCAGTCGCACGTGGGTGCGCTCTTTCCCTGGCCGATGCCGGCGAACTGGAATGCCAATGTCAGCGTCGTGACGCTGCAGAACGGAATGGTGGCCGACGTGCGCGCACGTCTGCTGATTCTCCTGGGAGCCGTGGTGCTGGTGCTGATGATCGCGTGCTCGAACGTGGCCAATCTGACGCTTTCTCGCGCCGCGACGCGCGAGAAGGAGATCAGCATCCGTGCCGCGCTGGGCGCCGGAAGGCACCGGATTACACGACAGCTTCTTACCGAGAGTGTGTTGCAAGCGCTTTCCGGGGGATTGCTTGGATTGGTTTTTGCCAAAGAAGGGCTCGCACTGCTCAGAGCGGTTCTTCCTTCCGGTACGCCGCGTTTAGCCGAGGCGCACATCGATTGGCACGTACTTTTGTTTACGGGCGTGCTCGCCATGCTGACAGGCGTTGTCTTCGGGCTTGCTCCCGCACTTCAATCGTCGCGCGCGACTCTCACCGAAGCATTGAAGTCTGGCGGTCGTGGAACAGCGGCATCCGTTTCCCAGAGGCTGCGCAGCGGGTTGGTGGTTGCCGAAGTCGCAACTGCGGTGCTGCTGGTGATCGCGGCTGGACTCATGATCCGAAGTTTCTGGGCCATATCGCACGTGAATCCAGGCTTTCGCGCGGAGCACATTCTGACCGCGCGCATCACACCGAATGAATCGTTCTGCAATGATGCGATGCGTTGTCTGGCTTTCTATCACAGTGTGCTTGATCAGGTTCAAGCCTTTCCCGGCACTAGCGGCGCCGCACTTGTGAACACGCTTCCACTCGGAGGAAGGGTGAGCAAACGCTCTATCGATGTCGAGAACCACGAGGTTCCCGGAGGCGCGGACGCGCCACTTTTCTGGCTGAACGTGGCGACTCCCGAATATTTTCGCGTGATGGGAATCCCTTTGCTGTCGGGCAGAGCATTCACCCATTCCGATGTCGCCGGTGCTCCCGTAGCGGTCGTAACGGAAGAGACCGCGCGGCGCTACTGGCCGGGTCAGAGCGCCGTCGGGAAACATATCAGGCTGCTGGACGACAAGAACTGGCGCACCATCGTTGGGGTCATACCAGATGTGCGCGCGTACGATCTTCAGCGAAACGCGCCCGAGTGGATCGATGGCACTGCCTATGTGCCATACGATTCGACGGCTACGCTTGAAGACCCCCGGCGAATCCCCACGGAAATGACCATAGCCATCCGGACTGCCTCGGATGACTCGCAAATCGCGACGATGCTTCGCGATAGCGTTGCGGCCCTAAACCACGAAGTGCCTGTCAGTGAAGTGAAAACCATGCGTGCAGTAATCTCCGAAGCGGTATCAACGCCGGCATCCACGACGGCCCTTATGGTGATCTTCGCCGCTTTGGCGCTGGTTCTGGGCACGATCGGCATTTATGGTGTGCTTTCTTTTCTTGTAGCGAATCGAACTCGCGAGATCGGCATTCGCATGGCGTTGGGAGCGCAAAGAGGAGATGTGCTGAGGTCGGTGATGGGAGAAGGTGCGAAGTTATCGCTAGTGGGGATTGCGCTGGGAATGATTGGCGCATTTGCGGTAACGCGCGTCCTGGCAGGCGAATTATACGGCGTGAGCGCGACGGATCCACTGACACTTTGCGGCGTGGCAATCCTCGTTGCTGTCGTGGCGCTGACCGCGTGTTATGTGCCCGCGCGAAGAGCAATGAACGTGGATCCGATGGTGGCACTGAGATACGAGTAGCGAGTATGACCTGAAAATTGGAAATGAGAAATCGGAAAAAAAGGGGCCGAAATGAGCTGGGTGAAACGACTCTTTGGCAAACGAAAACAGGAAGAGGAATTGGCGGAGGAGTTGCAGAACCATCTGGAGATGGCCGCGACGGAGCGCGTGGAGAGAGGGGAGGCTTCGGCAGATGCGGAGCGTGCAGCGCGGCGGGAGTTTGGGAATGTGGGGCTGGTGCAAGAAGTGACGCGCGACGTGTGGGGCTGGGGATGGCTCGACCGGATGATGCAGGACCTGCGATTCGGCGTGAGGATGCTCGAGAAGTCGCCAGGATTCACAGCAGTGGCGATCCTGACGCTGGCGCTGGGAATTGGCGCTAACACGGCACTTTTTTCCGTGGTGAATGGCGTGTTGTTCAATCCCCTGCCGTACCCTCAGCCAGAGCAATTAGTGACACTCCATGAGAGCAAGCCGAATTTTGAGGCGGGATCGATTTCGTTTCCGAACTTTCGAGACTGGCGAAAGGAAAACACAACTTTTTCCATGATGGCCATTTCGCGAGGATACTCGTTCAGTCTGACGGGTGCAGGCGACGCCGAGCAAGTGCGGGCGGAATTGGTTTCGACCGATTTTCTTCCCATGCTGGGAGTGAAGCCGGTTGTTGGACGGCTGTTCGAGCAAGGCGAAGACGAATTCGGCGCGAGCCCCATTGTCGTCATCAGCGCAGGATTCTGGAACCGCAAGTTTGGGTCTACACAGGATGTGCTAGGAAAAGGACTTACGCTGGACGGGCGAAATTACACGATCGTGGGCGTGGTGCCCGCGAATTTCAACCTGCAAGTCGGAGCGTTTCGCGCCAGCGAGCTCTATGTGCCCATTGGCCAATGGACGAATCCGGCACTACACGTCCGGGCGGCAGGCCTGGGGATTCACGGAATTGGCCGCCTGAAACCGGGTGTGACAATTCAACAAGCGCGGTCCGATATGGCGCGGGTGACGGGACACCTGGCAGAGGCCTATCCGGACGCGGACAAAGGAATCGGCGCAACACTCATCCCGCTCAAGGAACAAATGGTAGGGAACGTACGGGAATTGTTGCTGGTGTTGCTTGCGGCCGTCGGATTCGTGCTCTTGATCGCGTGCGTGAACGTGGCCAATCTGCTGATGGCCCGCTCCATGGGACGCGGTCGCGAGTTCGCTGTTCGCGCGGCACTGGGCGCTGGCAGGGGGAGAATCGTGCGCCAACTCCTGACGGAGAGCATGCTGCTCGCGCTGGCGGGGGGCGGACTCGGCGTGTTGCTCGCAGCGTGGGGCACGAAGGCAGCACTGCAACATCTGCCATCCGGATTGCCGCGTGCAAGCGAAGTCGGGATGGATTGGAAAGTTTTGTTGTTTACGACGGGCATTGCGCTGCTCAGCGGAATCCTCTTTGGCCTGGCGCCGGCGCTGCGTATTTCGAAGCCGAATTTGCAGGACACGCTGAAAGAAGGCGGGCGCGGATCGGGCGGCGGAAAGCAGCGTGCGCAGGGAGCTTTCGTCGTCGCGGAAATGGCAATGGCTCTGGTGTTATTGATAGCGGCAGGCTTGATGATTCGCAGCCTGAACGCGCTCTGGAACGTGAATCCGGGCTTTGATTCGCACAACATACTGGCCTTCGGAGTTTCCCTCCCATCGTCGATGCGAGATGCGAGCCCTGCCGCGATTCGCGCAGCCCTGCGCGAGATTCAAGGCAAGCTGAGTTCGACTCCCGGTGTGAAAGCCGCATCTCTTTCGTGGGCGGCCGTGCCGTTGTCGAGCGACGATGAAGAGCTATTTTGGATGGAAGGCCAGCCAAAACCGGCGAGCGAGAATGAGATGAGCTGGGCCATCAGCTACGTTGTTCAAGAAGACTATTTGAAGGTGATGGGAATTCCGCTGGAGCGCGGGCGGTTTTTCACGGGGCAAGATACTGAGCGGTCGCAGCATGTGATCGTGATTGATGATGTGTTTGCGCGAAAATTCTTTGGCGATCAAGATCCGATCGGGAAGCGCTTGGTTCTGGCTTCTTTGGGAGGGACCGCGGAAATCGTGGGAGTCGTCGGACATGTAAAACAGTGGGGCCTCGATTCAGACGACAAACAATCACTTCGGGCGCAGCTCTATTCCTCCTATATGCAGGGCCCTGACGAGATCATGCATCTGTCGTCCGGTGGGACAGGCGTGCTTGTGCGCATCGACGGAAAAGCTGAGGCAGCCGCCGGAACCATCCGAAAAGCATTAAAAGAAATCAGCACGGAACACCTCATGGTCAGCGTGCAAACAATGGAAGAGATTATTGCCGATTCGCTGGCAGCGCGCCGGGTTTCGATGATCGTGCTTTGCGTTTTTGCCGCGCTGGCGTTAGGACTCGCCAGCATGGGGATCTATGGCGTAATTTCCTACCTGGTCGGGCAGCGAACACATGAGATCGGTATCCGCATGGCGCTCGGCGCAAATCAAACTGATGTGTTGCGCCAGGTTTTGGGCGAAAGCATGAAGATGACGGTCATTGGAATTCTCATTGGGCTGTTGGCTGCGCTGGGGCTCACTCGGCTGATGGCCAATCTGCTCTTTGGCGTGAGTGCGACCGACCCGCTGACCTTTGCCGGCGTGGGAATTGTTTTGACCTTTGTGGCTCTGGCGGCGTGCTTTGTGCCGGCGAGAAGGGCGATGCGCGTCGATCCGATCGTGGCGCTGCGGTATGAGTGAGGAAATGAAGTAACGAGGTAACGAAGCAAAGATTCCAGAGTGCCCGAAAGCGCAGTGCGTTGCTTCGCTCGGTCGCGAAATTCTTCGACACGGTCAAGGCACTTGCTGTACCCTCCTTCCCGTAGCAGCCTTCAGCGGAACCAAAAAGCGCTATGTTGTTGATGGATAAGGGCCTAAGCCTGACCTAACCGCAAGCCTCGAATCCTGTCTAATGAATCGGATGCAACGGAGCGTCGAAAGCACCCAGGCCCTCGCCGAGAGCGACGCCATCGCCGTGGAGCGCACGCTCGCGGGCGATCGCGATGCTTATCGCGTTCTGGTTGAACGGCACAGCCACAACGTTTTCCGGCTGGCTTACCGCATGACCGGGAACCGGCACGATGCCGAAGAGGTGGTCCAGGAGGCATTCTTGCGCGGGTATCAGAAGCTGTCGCAGTTTGCGGCGCGGTCCAATTTCGGGACTTGGGTTTATCGCATCGCGGCGAATTACGCGATTGACCGCATGCGCCAGCGGCAGAAAGAAGAATCGCGGCGGGAAACGCCGAGAACGGAAGAGAAGGACGGCATGGAAAGCGATCCGTTGGATCGGATCAAAGATGAAGCGCCAACGCCGGAGCGGTTGACGCAGAGCATCGAATTGCGGAAACAGATGGAACTCGCGCTGGCCGCTCTTTCGGACGCGGAGCGCACCGCTTTCGTGATGCGGCATTGGGAAGGCTGCGGGATTGAAGAAATCGCAGCCGTCCTGAAATCCAGTTCGAATGCGACGAAGAACACCGTCTTTCGAGCTGTGCAGAAACTGCGGCATGCGCTGCAACCCCTTGTGGAAACAAGGGCGCAGGCACGCGCCATGGGAACGGAATTATGAAACACATGACGGAAGAAGAGCTGATTGCGTATCGCGAGGGAGTTGCCGAACAGCGAGCGGTAATTTCCGGGCATCTGGAGGCTTGTGAAGAGTGCCGCGGGGAGTTAGGACGAATCGAAGCGGTACTCGCAGCTCTGGATACGCTCGCGGTGCCGGATCCAGGAGCTGACTACGGGCGGCAGGTGTGGAAGGAGATTGCGCCACGGCTGGCGGAGAAACCGGGACGGTGGTGGGAAGTGTGGCTCGAGCCACGGCGTCTCACGGCGGCTGGCGCCATTGTAGCGCTAATTATTGCAGCGTTTGTCGCCGGCAGGTTTACAAAGCGGGGCGTCCCCGCTGACAACATCGCGAACAAAGAACAGGTGCGCGAGCGGGTGCTTGTGGTTGCCGTGGGCGAACACCTGGGCCACTCCGAGCGGATGCTTATCGAGCTTTCCAACGAGGCACCGGACGACCCAAAGCAGAAAGAAGTGAACATCTCCGCTGAGCAGCACCGCGCGGAAGATTTGTTACAGGAAAACCGCCTGTACCGGCAGACAGCGCTGCAAGAGGGAGATGCGGGACTCGCCAGCGTACTGGACGAACTGGAGCGCGTGCTGCTGGACGTGGCCCACAGCCCGGAAGAGGTAACGCCCGCACAGCTCGAAGCGATCCAGAAAAAGATCGAAGGGCGGGGGATTCTGTTCAAAGTTCGCGTGGTCAATAAGGAACTGCAGCAGCGGCGGGAGGCCTCCACGCCTGCGCCGGCGCAGAACGATTCTAAGAAGAGAGAGAGGAACAAAGTATGACCGTCCGCAATTCAGTTGGCAAGACAAGTGCGGCATGGCTCGCTATTGCTGCGCTGCTGCTGGTGCCGGCAGCCACGCGCGCGCACTCATTCAAGAGACTTCCTGTGCAAGGCTCGGGTTTCTTGCAGGATTCTCTGGACAAAGAACAGGAGAAGCGCGATCGGGAGCAAGAGGCGCGCGACAGGGAGCAGGAGAAACGCGATCGTGAGCAGGAAGCCCGCGACCGCGTTCAGGAAAAAATCGACCGGCTGCAGGAATTGTACGATGACGGCCGCGAAGCGCTGGACGACGACCGCTACGACCAGGCGGAGTCGAAATTCAAGTTATTGGCCGACATGAACGGCCCGCAAACGGATGCGGCGCTCTATTGGAAGGCGTATGCGGAAAACCGGCTTGGCAAGCGTGACACGGCGCTGACTACGATTGCGGATTTGAAGCGGCGCTTTCCTCAGAGCCGGTGGCAAAAGGATGCCAGTGCGCTGGAAATCGAAGTGCGGCAATCCACAGGGAATCCCTCACACCCCGAGAACCAGAGCGATGAAGAACTGAAAATGCTGGCGCTCCAGGGAATCATGAACGGCGATCCGCAAAAAGGCATCTCGATACTGGAAAATATTCTCAACGGATCGGGAACGCCCAAGCTGAAATCGCGAGCGCTATTCATGGCGGCACAAAGCGGCAGGCCGGAAGCACGAGAGGTCTTGGCCAAGATCGCACGAGGACAGAGCAATCCGGAGCTGCAGCGCAAAGCGGTCGAATATCTGGGACTCTTCGGCGGCGCGGAAGCGCGAAAGACGCTGGCCGACGTTTACGCTTCCAGCAGCGACGCCTCTGTAAAGCACGCCATACTTCGCAGTTACATGATCGGCGGCGATCACGAGCGCCTGTTTGCAGCGGCAAAGAGCGAAAAGGACGAGTCGCTGCGCCGCGAGGCAATCCGGCAGCTGGGGCTGGTTCACGGAATCAGTGAGTTGGAACAGCTGTACCAGTCGGAAAGTTCGACGGACCTCCGGCGGGAAATTCTGCAGGCATTTTTCCTTGCGGGCGATTCGGGAAAACTCGTGCAAGCAGCGCAGGGAGAAAAAGACCCTGAATTACGGCGGGCGGCGATTCGAAACCTTGGGCTGATACATTCCGACGATTCGGGGAAGGCCCTGCAAGAGATCTACAGCAAGGAAACGGAGCACTCGCTCAAAGCAGAAGTGCTCAACGCGTATTTTCTGCAAGGAAACGCGAAAGCGCTGGTGGCTATCGCGCGAAGCGAGAAGGATCCTGAACTCAAGAAAGCCGCAGTGTCGAAATTGTCGCTCATGCATTCGAAGGAAGGCACCGATTACCTGATGGAACTTCTGCAAAAGTAGGGGGAAGCATGCGAGAAGAACGGACGATTTCGAGGTCACGAAGAGTACTTGGATTGGCAATGATCCTGGCGGGGATCAGTTGCGCCGCCGTGCAACTGGCGAACGGCGGTGCCCCAGCCCGGCCGGACCAAGTGAGCGCAGCCAACGCGCAGCCGTCGGAGGCGCCGCGCATTGAAAATGCAAAACTTGAGACTCGGGCAGTCGGTGCAAGTCTCGAAACGGCCCTTCGCGAACTAGCCGGAAAAGCCGAAAGCCCGGAGTGGGTCGGCTACAGTGTCGACCAGATCGCGGGTGAGCGAGGCGTCTGCTGCAACAACAACTGGAATGACGGCAATTGTGGAACTTGCCGGTTGGAGAAGGAAAACGGGGGAACGAGCGGCACGACGCGCACGGATGGGAACGTCAAACTTGAAGGGGCGCGGCAACTTGTAGTGCTGTACCGGCTCGAAGCGAAGCAGGTCGTAAAAATTCGGGTTGCGTCGGAGGATTGCACGCTGGATGCGGGCGGGTTGCCGTTCATTTGGCTGACCGGAGTCAAGCCAACGGAAAGTGTGGCGCTTCTCGCAACCTACGTGCTTGGTTCAAATTTCGAAGATCATGGCGATCGAAGTCCCGCCCACGGAGCTCTGACGGCGATCGCACTACACGCGGATGCGTCGGCCGACCGCACGCTCGACTCTTTCGTGAAGCCGGAACAGCGCGAAGGCTTGCGCAAACAGGCAGCCTTTTGGATGGGAGCAGCGAGAGGCATGGCAGGACTGAGTGCCCTGCAGCACATGGCGAAAACGGATCCAAGTTCGGACGTGCGCGCTCACGTAACGTTTGCACTCTCCGTGAGTCATGAACCTGGAGCCTTGGATGAAATGATCCGCATGGCCCACGACGACACGAGTTCGCACGTACGCGGTCAAGCGCTTTTCTGGCTGGCGCAAAAAGCGGGAAAGAAAGCTGTGGGCACGATCACTGGAGCGATCGAGAATGATCCCGACACGGATGTAAAGAAAAAGGCGGTCTTCGCCCTAAGCCAATTGCCGAAAGATGAAGGCGTGCCAAAGTTGATTGAAGTGGCGCAAACCAATCGGAATCCGGCAGTGCGAAAGCAGGCCATGTTCTGGCTGGGGCAGTCCAATGACCCGCGAGCGCTACAGTTCTTTGAAAAAGTGCTGACGCAGTGAACCGCTAGCGCAAAAGGTCTTCCAATTGGATCCTCGTATCCGTCTTGGCGTCGCGGTACTTTACGATCACCGCGGCTTGCAGCGAGAGTCCCCATTTTGCGCCGGCCGGATGCGAGACGGCGCGCGATCCCGGCACCACAATCGCTTCTTCGGGAATAATGAGCGGCTCGGTCTCGGTAGCTGTGTAAACCGTGTCGCGGACGAGATCGTAAACGGGGATGGAGCGATTAAGGATCGTGCCGGTGCCGAGAACGGCGCGCCGCTTCACGACCGTACCTTCATAAACGCCTGAATTTCCGCCAACTAGAACTTCGTCTTCGATGATCACGGGCATCGCGCCAACCGGTTCGAGTACGCCGCCAATTTGCGATCCTGCGGAGATGTGGCAGTTGCGTCCTACCTGCGCGCAGCTCCCAACGAGCGCATGCGAATCGATCATGGTGCCTTCGCCGACGTAGGCGCCAACATTTACGAACATAGGCGGCATGCAAATCACGCCGCGCCCGATGTAACTTCCATCGCGAATGCTCGAGCCACCGGGAACGATTCGCACGCCGTCGGAAGGTGTGAATGCGTGAACGGGATAGGTGGACTTATCGAAGAAGGGCTGCTTCGCGGCGTCGATCGACATGTCGGCAATCGCGCCCATTCGAAAGCCGATGAGGATTCCCTTCTTCACCCAGGCGTTCGCACGCCATCCCGATTTCGTGGATGCATCGGGTTCCGCAGCGCGGATCTCGCCGCGATTCAGCGCGGCCTTGAAGTCACGGAAGAGCCACTGATGTTGTTCTTCGTAATGAGCCGGAGCTTCGTCAAATAGCCGCTCAACTTGCGATGGCAGCATGAACCCTCTTGGCAGCAGGCGCGAGCGGAATGCGCTCGACGAGTTCGAGCGATTCAAGCACAGCCCGGATCCGTGCCTGATTTTCCGCCTTCGGCGCCACAAGTGGCAAGCGCCACACTGCTTCGAGCAAGCCCATTTCCGCCATCGCTGCCTTCACAGGGATGGGATTCGATTCGACAAAGTTTATTTCCATCAACGGATGAAAGTGCCGGTGAATCGCCCGCGCCCGCTCAAGATCGCCTTGTAGGGCGAGCCGCGTGAGCTGCGACATTTCAGCCGGAATTTCGTTGGAGACGACTGAGATGACGCCGCGCCCGCCAAGTGAAATCACCGGAAGCGTGATGGCATCATCGCCGGAAAGCACGATGAATTCGTCAGGCACTGCGTTCAGAATGGCGGCCATCTGCGAGACGTTGCCCGAAGCCTCCTTGATGCCA
>WNEZ01000640.1_pt1 | contig 47375 bp, 52 predicted proteins | sample 5400521 | NCBI WGS metagenome assembly WNEZ01 (sample SAMN13153339, study PRJNA577476) | soil metagenome | isolation source: 120 cm saprolite under Douglas fir tree site 2 hole 1 replicate 1 | place: USA:California | collected 2015-04-18
TCCATCACCGGCTTGCCGATGAAGTAACCCTGCAGGTAGCCGACACCCTCGCGGCGCAGGATGGCCGCCTCGCGCGCCGTCTCCACGCATTCGGCGACCGTGGCGAGGCCGAGGCCATTGGCGAGACCCACGAGATGACGCAGGAACACCTGATTGTCGTAGTTCTGGCCGAGATTTCGGATGAAGGAGCCGTCGATCTTGACGGTGTCGACGGCGAGCGTCTGGAGATGGCGCAAGGATGTAAAGCCCGCGCCGAAATCGTCGAGCGCGATGCGGCAACCGAGCTCGCGCAAGGCGCCGACGAAACGCGCGGATTCCTCGATGTCGTGCAGCGCCGCGGTCTCGGTGATCTCGATCACCAGGCGGCGGGCAAGCTCGGGCTTGCCGCGGAGCAGCGTGGTGATCGCACGCAGCCACGCATAGTCGGTCGCGGTCAGCCCGGAGATGTTGAACCCGAGGCGGATGCCGGGATTGGCGGCGACCTCGGCGACGGCGCGCTCGAGCACGTAGCGGTCGATCGTGCGGATGAATCCCAGCTGCTCGATGATCGGCATGAAGTCACCGGCGGCGACATTGTTGCCGTCCTCGTCGATCATGCGGAGCAGGCATTCGTAGTAGTCGACGGCGCCGGTATCGGCGACGACCACTGGCTGGAATGCGAAGACCAGCCGGTCGTCGCGCAGCGCGCGCTGCACGCGTTCTCCCAGCGCCATGCCGAGCCGGTGCTGCCGGTGCTGCTCCTCCGACAGACGATAGGGAACGAAGCGGTTGCGGCCGGCACGCTTGGCCTCGGCGAGCGCGGTCTCGGCGCGCGTCATCACCTCGTAGCTCGTCTTGGCCTGCTCGGGAAAGGTGGCGCTGCCGATCGAGACCGTAGCATAGACCGGGCCTGAGGCGGTCATGATGGGCACGTGGCTCACCGCGGCGAGGATCTTCTCCGCGGCAATCGCGACGTGCTCTTCCGGGCAATTCGCGAGCACGATGCCGAAACGATCGCCGCCGACGCGGCCGATCACATCGCTGACGCGCAGGCTGCGGTCGAGCCGCTGGCCGATGGCGACGATCACCGCATCGGCCGGCTCATAGCCTAGCGCATCGTTGATCGCCGCGAGCTTGTCGATGCCGATGGCGAGATAGGCGCCGGCGCTGCCCGAGCGCACGCTCGAGGAAACGATGTGATCGAGCGCCTCGCGCAAGCGCCGCTTGTTGAAGTGACCCGTGAGTTCGTCGTAATTGGCGGCCTGCTCCAGCTTGAGTTCGTGCGCCTTGCGGCTGTTGATGAGGCGCCACACGCCATGCATCTTGACGGGACGCCCGACCTCGTCGAACAGCGCCGTCCCGCGGTCATGCACCCAGGCGAAGCCGCCGCTCTCGGCGCGGATGCGGTATTCGCAGTCGAAGGCGGCGTGACCGGTCCAATGCGCGTTGAGCCGCTGCTGGCGCAGCAGCAGGTCGTCGGGGTTTAGCCGCCCGGCAAGCGCGCGTCCTGAAGCGATCACGCTCGCATCGGCGATGCCGAGCATCGCGGCGACCGCGCCGTGCCACGTGATGGTGTCGGTGACGAGGTCCCAGTCGTAGGCCACATCGCCCGCGGCGGTCAGAGCAGCGTGCAGGCGTTGCGGCTCGCGGTCGACCGAGGTCATGTTCAGGTCGCTCATCTGCTGCTGTGGTCGAACGGCCAACCCATGGCGCGGACCGGCGAATTCCAAGGCCGATCGTAGAAGCCAACCACTTTACGAAAGCTTAAATGGGAAACGAACGAGTTCTCTTCTTAAGAGGGCGTGTGCGCGTCGAGAAAGGGCAGGACAGCTTGGTTAAATTCTCTTGACATTACTTGTGTGAAACAGTGCCCGCCCTGGGGGAAGAACTTGACCTCCGCTCCGGGGATGAGCCGCGCCAGCTCCTCGGAAAAATAAGCCGGGGTGACGACGTCATCTTGCGCCGCGACGATGAGCGTCGGCGTGCGGATACGGGACAGCTCGCTGCTGCGGTCGAAGGCGAGGATCGCGTCGATGCGGCTCAGGACGATTTCCGGCGGCGAGAAGGTGGCGAGCAGCTGCGCCTCGAGCTGCCGCAGCCGCTCATTGTTGCGCGAAATCCAGAAGCTCGGATAGAGCAGCAGGGTCGCCGCCTGCAGGTATGTCGCCGGGCCGAGCCGCATGAGGATTTCGCGGCGCAGCGCGAAGAGGCGGCGGAAATAGGCGTCGGCCTTGGTCCAGCTCGCGGCGATCACCACGCTGGCAAGCCGCTGCGGGTGCTCGAGCGCCAATACCTGCGCCATCGCCCCGCCGGTCGAGTGGCCGACGATATGCGCCTTGGCGATGCTGAGCGCGTCCATTAGCTGCACCACATCGCCGGCCATGCGCTCGACGGTATAGGCGCTCCGGCTGTGATCGCTCTGGCCGATACCGCGGTGATCATGCACCACCACCTCGAAGCTCTTGGCGAAGGCGGGAACCTGATCGCGCCAATAGGCGCCGTGGCCGTTGAGCCCGCTGATGAAGAGGACGGGGAAACCAGCGCCGTGCCTCTCGTAGTGGATGTGGCAGTCGCCGATCGAAATGCGCGGCATAGGCCAGAGGTCCGGCTGCGTGGCAGTCCTGCTGGTTAAAACATTCCCGCTGCCGCGGTGTCAAACGGCGCTGGGCAACGGACAGCCATGCGCAAGCGGTGGATGCGGCCCCCGGTGCAAGGGCGCATGATCGCCCGCCCGATCGCACTGACACTGATGCGCTCCACGGCCCGCCGTCCGCCGCACTACGCGCGTTCGCCGGCGCGTTGCGAAGCCTGCGGGCTCGCGGAACCTGATCACGCAGTGAGTGTTAATGGTCGAGCGGCCGAACCAATAAATTCTGTTGGCGGCGCGCTGTCGAGGGTGTCCGCGCGACAGCGCGAGAGCCTCGAGCCGGCTGGAGGGATGCGAAAGCGCAATGGCCGAAAACTGCACCTGCTCGGCATTTCCCGGCGATTCCCGGTGGACTCCAATGTCGGTGGGGCGGCGGGACTGCTCTACCCAAGGGTACGCACCAACGTCCGACAGTAGACCGCAGGATCCGGCAGCCATTGCGGGAGTTTCTGCGCGTTTGAGAAATCAAGGATTTGTGTTGTATTGCGGTGACCTACGCCAAAACTGGTTGAAAACAGCGCGATTGGTGCCTACTTCTAGTTCTCGTCGCGACACCCCGCGGAAATTCCTCGCTTCCTTGGTGTCCGATACCCAGAACCTTCAGACGATCGCACTTTGCCCCACCGGCTTGTCGGCCGCCCTCCGGCGATTCGACCCTCCCCTTTCTGCCCCGCTGCCAACCCCATGAGTGCGACCGAAATGAAGAGAACAACGAGCCGGACACAGGACATCGACCGCCATGTCGGTGCGCGAATTCGCGAGCGCCGAATCATGCTCGGCCTGACCCAGCAACAGCTCGCCGATCTCATCGGTGTGACCTACCAGCAGGCGCACAAATACGAGCGCGGCATCAATCGGGTCTCCGCCGGCAGACTGTTCGAGATCGCTCGGGTCCTCAGCGTCCCCGTGAGCTATTTTTTCGAGGGCCTCGACAATCAGAGCGGCCGTCCCGTCAGCCCGCGCGAGCGTATGTGCCTGGAGCTCGCGCGCAACTTCGCACAGATCCCCAACGAGCGGCATCAGGAGGCGCTGAGCCAGCTGGCGCGCGCCTTGGCGACCCAGCACTGATGACGCGGCGCAACGCCGCAACAGGTCGAAGAGGGATCTGGGGCGACCTGATCCTTGACGCCCTACGGCGACGCGAGGGCTTTTCGACCGGGTCAGACAGGGTGATTTAGCAAACCGCCTGCGGCTGGACGCCGCCCGACCGCAGACCCGGCCGCCCGACAGCGCCGGCGGCCCGCCCCTGTCCGGTGCGATCGAGCCTAGACCGGCGGCGGGCGCCGACGCACCAGGCCCATGATCAATGCGAGCACGAAAATGACGATGAAGATGAAGAAGAGTACTTGGGCAATGCCTGCCGCCGTCGAGGCAATGCCGCCAAAACCCAAGATCCCCGCGATGATCGCGATGACCAGGAAGACCACCGCCCAATAGAGCATCCGTGACCTCCGTTTGTCGGCCCGCCGCCTGCGGCGAGCGTGTAGAGGGGGAACACGGCTTTTCGCCCACCGGTTCCTTAGCGGCGCTCCGGTCGCATCCCTGCGCTTGACCCGCGGGGGCACAGCCGGATGCATGGCTCCGGCCAGGGAAATGCATGTGACATCCAGCCGCTGTCGGAGCACCTTCGGCCCAACCAGTGGCGCAGTCGATAGCGCTTGCCTGCAACCCGGCGGCAATCCCATTATGCAGAAGCTTGCCTTTACGTTTTTTCGTGAGGATAAGCCGTCCAACGGGTGTTTAACCGTAGAGTCGTGCTCGGCCGCTCGTCCGCGGCCTCGTCCTTAGCGCCAGTTCATCGCGCCCTTCCGAAAGCGAGTGTCAATGTCCACGTCTGACCTTACGGTCGCCGCCCGCCTCGTTGCCAAGCTTCTCGCCCATCGTCAGACACCCCAGGAGGAGGTGGTTGGCGTCATCCGCAGCGTCCACGCAGCGTTGTCGCGCCTGAGCGAGCACGACGCCGTCGCGAGCGCGCCCGTAGCGAAGCCCGACCAGCCGCAGGCGACGCCGCGACCGCGGCGCAGGCGGCAGCAGCCGGAGCAGATGGCGCCGCTGGATGACCCAGCCCCGGCCACACCACCGCCTACCCCAAGGCTGGTGCGCCGCGCCGAGGTGATGGCCGCGCCGCCGGTCCCGGCGGCGACACCGCCGATCGCACCAGCGCCCGATGCTGCGGTGCGCGGCGTGGTAAAATGGTTCGATCCTCGCGCCGGCAAGGGCGCGCTGCGCCTGCCGGGCTTCTCCGGCGACGTCCTTTTCGAGGCCCGCATCCTCGCCGACGCGGGCATTGCCCGCCTGTTCAAAGGGCAGGAAGTGGAGGCCACGATCCTTGGCAGCAACGGCCGTCCACCGCAGGTTCAGCGGATCGCGCTTCCGGGCAGCGCGGCCGCCACGCCAGTGGGCGCCGGTGTGGTGCACGGCCGGCGCGCCAAACCGGTGCTGGTCGAGCTCAAGCGCGAGGCGCTGCGTCGCGTCGCCGCGCGGGTCGAGGCCGAGCATCTGCTCGGGCCCAGCCGCTCCCGCTGAGCTCCAGCAAGGCGGTGCGGCTCAGCGCGCGCCTAAGGGGCGCGCCGAGGCGGCACGCGGCGCGCGGGCCAGCGTCCGGCATCCACCTGGTGGAAGAAATCGTCGCAGGGCCTGTTGAACAGCGCCGGCCCTTCGTAGCTGCGATGATCACCCGCGAATTCGTGGACGAAGACGATGGGGGTGCCGGAGCCGGCCTCCTCGTAGTCCAGCCGGATGCCGTCATCGGTGGCGATGTGTGGCATGAGCGTACTTTTGCTTACATCACGGCGCCGCGATGGGCAGCGCCGCCGTCGATGGTGATGATCGTTCCGGTGGTGTAGCCGGAGAGGTCGGAAGCCAGGAAGGCGACCGTCGCCGCGATTTCCTCGGGCTTGGCGGCGCGGCCGAACGGCATGGGCTTGACCAGCTCCTGCCAGCGCCCCGTGTCGCCGAGGCGGTCCTGCGCGCGCTTCTTCAGGAGCGTCACCAGGCGGTCGGTCGCGACCGGGCCGGGATTGATGCCGACCACGCGCAAGCCGGCATCGGGCGCCGCCGCGCCGAGCGCGCGGGTGAAGGCCATAAGCGAAGCGTTGCCGGTGCTGCCGGCGATGTAGGCGGCGTCGAGCTTCTCGCCGGCGCTGCCTATGATGTTGACAATGACCCCTCGCCGCCGGCTCTTCATCTGCGCGAAATAGGCGCGTGCCAGGTTGACGTAGCCGAACACCTTGAGGTCCCAGGCCTGGCGCCAGCGCGCCTCGTCGATTTCCTCGACAGTGCCGCCGGGAATGGCGCCGGCGTTGTTGACGAGGATGTCGATGTCGGGGAAATCGCGCGCCAGGCTGCGCGCCGCATCGCCCTGGCTCAAATCGAGCGGCACGACGGAGACGGCGACGTTGTGCTGCGCGCGGATCTCGTCGCGGGCCGCCGCGAGGTCGGCGGCGGTGCGTGCCACCAGCACGAGGTCGCAGCCCTCCGCCGCGAGGGCGCGCGCCGTGGCACGCCCGATGCCCTTGGAGGCGCCGGTGATGAGCGCCTTGCGGCCGCCGAGATCGAGGTCCATCGCATCCCTCCCATGCGCTTATGCGCGGCGCCCACTATGCGGCAGAACCGCCGGGCATGCCATATTGCCGGGATAGCGAAGGAGAAGCCCCCATGACCGAGACCGCTCTGATCGTCGGCGCCGGCAGCGGCCTCAGCGCCGCGCTCGCCCGCCTCTTCGCCAAGGAGGGCATGCGTATCGCGCTGGCGGCGCGCGGCACGGAGAAGCTCGAGCCGCTGCTGCGCGAAACCGGCGCGCGCGCCTATCGCTGCGACGCCAGCCGGCGCGCGGAGGTCGACGCGCTGTTTGCCGCGGTCGCCGCCGAGCTCGGCGCGCCCGACCTCGTCGTCTACAACGCCAGCCGGCGCGCCCGCGGCAGCATCACCGAAGTCGATCCCGACGAGGCGTTGGAGGCGCTGATGGTGAGCTGCTATGGCGGCCTCCTGGTGGCGCAGGCCGCAGCACGCAGCATGCTGGCGCGCGGGCATGGCACGATCCTCCTCACCGGCGCGTCGGCGAGCGTCAAGGGCTATGCGCGCTCGATCCCCTTCGCCATGGGCAAGTTCGGCCTACGCGGGTTGGCGCAGAGCCTTGCCCGCGAACTGGCGCCGCAGAACATCCATGTCGGTCATTTCGTCATCGACGGCGGTATCGGCCAGCCGGGCGATCCGCGTGCCGGCGGGCGCGGCCCGGACAGCCTGCTCGACCCCAACGCCATCGCCGAGGAGTATCTCCACCTCCACCGCCAGCACCGCAGCGCTTGGACCTGGGAGGTCGAGCTGCGGCCCTGGGTCGAGACGTTCTGACCCGGGTTGACCGAGCCGTAGCGGCGCAGGGCCGGGCCGGGCAAAAAATGGGCCGCGGTGAAGCGGCCCAAGTTTAGGGAGGAAACGCCCTAAGGGCGTCCAGTAATAGATGTGGTGACTGCCAGCGCGCGTTGCAACTGTCATGGCGCATACCAGCGTTGCGCCCGGCGCGCGCTAAGATAGAATTGTATAGTTTAATAACACTCATAAAGGGCGTCTCCCTCCGACGGCGCAAACATCGCCGTTCCGCCGGACTCTGCCATCGTAAGCACCCCTTAACCGTGTCGGTCTAAGTCTTTTCAGCCACAGCCGGCGTGGCATGACCCAAGGCGCTACCTCCATGCCCGAACGGGGGGAAATCCGTTCCGAAGAGGTCTCTGAAAAGATCAGCGTCGTCTTCAAGACGCCGCTGCCCCTTTTCGCGTCCGTCGTCAATGGCTGGCTCTGCGTCGCCGTCATGTGGCACGGCCTCGCCGCACCGTTGCTGTTGGGCTGGTCCTTTGCCCTCACCGCCTGCTCGCTGGCGCGCTTCTGGCTGTGGTACGCCTATCGCCGGCGCCAGCCGACGGCGAGCGAAGCGCGCAAATGGTGGGGCCGCTGGTTCACCATCGGCGCGCTTGCGACCGGCTGCCTGTGGGGCGCGGCCGCCTCGGTCGTGCTGCTTAGCGACAATGTCGTCTATCAGGGTTTCGTGGTGATGGTGCTCGCCGGCATGGCGGCCGGCTCGGTGGCGGCCGACGCACCCTATCTCCCCGCATTCTATGCCTTCCTGCTGCCGGCGGGCGCGCCGCTCGTCCTCGCCCTCCTCATCCGCGGCGACGGCCCGCACGCGGCGATGAGCGCCATGGTGCTCATGTTCCTCATCACCGTGGCGACGATCGGGCGGGGCCTCAACCGCTCGCTTGCGACTAACATCCGCCTGCTATTCGAGAAGACACACCTCGCCGAAGAGCTGGCCGCGGCGCGCGACGCGGCCGAGGCCGCCGGACGCGCCAAATCGGCCTTCCTCGCCAATATGAGCCACGAGATCCGCACGCCGATGCACGGCATCATCGGCATGATAAATCTTCTGCTGCAAAGCCCGCTCGACGATCGCCAGCGCGAGCACGCCGAGCTCGTCCGCGAGCTCACCGACGGCCTGCTGACCATCATCAACGACGTCCTCGACGTCTCGAAGCTCGACGCCGGACGCCTCGAGCTCGAGGTCATCGATCTCGAGATCGCCGAGGTCGTGCGCCAAGTGGTGGACCTCATGGGGCCCAAAGCGGTGGAGAAGAACCTGGCCCTGCGCGCCGACATCGACGAGCGGGCGCGCCAGATCTTGCGCGGCGATCCGACCCGGATCCGACAGATCCTGCTGAACCTGGTAAGCAACGCGATCAAGTTCACCGAGCGGGGCAGCATCGTCACCAAGGTCGACTGCGCGGAAGCCCACGCACACGGGGTGGTGCTGCGCGTCGAGGTCGCAGACACCGGCATCGGCATCCCCGAGGCGGTGGTCGGCGACCTCTTCACCAAATTCACGCAGGCCGACCAGAGCATCGCCCGGCGTTTCGGCGGCACCGGGCTCGGCTTGGCGATCTCCAAGCAGCTGGTCGAAGCGATGGGCGGTAAGATCGGCGTCGAGAGCCAGGTCGGCTCCGGCAGCCGGTTCTGGTTCACGCTGCCCCTGCCGGTCGCCGCGGCGACGGCGCCGGGAGCCGCGGCTGCGGCGCCTCTGACGATCGTGCCGAAGTCGGGCCGCGGCAAGCGCATCCTTCTCGCCGAGGACGTTCTCATCAACCAGATCATCGCCATCGAGATGCTGAAAACCGCGGGTTACCTGGTCGATGTCGCGGACAACGGCATCGAAGCCGTCGACGCGGTGGAGCATCAACCTTACGACCTTGTCTTGATGGACGTGCACATGCCGTCGATGGACGGGCTCGGTGCGACACGCAAGATCCGCGAGCTCGGACCGCCGCGCGGCCGGATTCCCATCGTCGCCCTCACCGCCGATGCGGTTGCCGGCGTGCGCGAGCAATATCTCGCGGCCGGCATGGACGACTTCCTGTCCAAGCCGTTCAACCGGTCCGAGCTCCTCGCCGTGGTCGAGCGCTGGGTCGCCGACGCCGCGGCCGCGCCGGCGCTTGCGCCTGCAGCCGGCCCGGCGGCGCCCAGCGCGGTGCTCGATGCAGCCAAGATCGGCGAGCTTCAGGACATCATGTCGCAAGAGGAGTTCTCGAAATTGATGAACACATGGCTCGACAGCACGCGCGAGAGGGTCGACCAGATCGTCAGCTTCGCCGAGACTGGCGACCTCGCCGCGGTCCGGCCGCACGCGCACAACCTGGTGAGCACCGCCGGCGGCTTCGGCGCCATGCAGCTGTCCGATCTGGCGCGGCGCCTCGAGGAGGCCTGCCACGGCGGGAATGTCGCGGCGGCGCGCGAGCTTGCCCAGGCGATCGGCGCGGCGGTCGGGCCCGCGCGCGAGGCGGTGCGCGCTTGCCTTGCGCCGGCTGGCGCATGACCCTGGGAGAGCACTGCCGCGAACAAGAGCAAGGTGATCATCGACGTCGATGACACGCCCGAGAACCTGACGCTGCTCGGGCATGTCGTCGGCGCTGCCGGCTACACCTTCTTCAGCGCGCTCGGCGGCGCCGAATGCCTGAGCCTGCTGGCACGGATCGAGCCGCGGCTCATCCTGCTCGACATTCAGATGCCGGGGATGGACGGTTTTGAGACGTGCCGCCAGATCCGCAGCGATGTGCGGCTGCGCCACGTGCCGGTCGCCTTCCTCACCTCGCGCAAGACCACCGAGGACGTCCGCGCGGCATGGCCGCCGGCGGCAACGACTTCATCCTCAAGCCGTTCGATAACGCGCAGCTGATCAGCCGAGTCAACCATCGGACGCGGCAGCAGATAGACAAGGCTTGACCACCCTCGACGCGCCCACCAATCCGGCATCTGCTCGCCGGCGGCGGCTCGCCTCGAGGACTCGTCGTCGAACACCTTTCTGTCTCGACGCGTGCCGCGCGAACAGGCGAGAGTGAGTCGGAGCGAAGACCGCATGCCCGAATAAAATGAATTTCATTTGGCCGTCAACATCATCCAACTGGAGATCCGCCGCGACATGGACGTTGGTGAAAGCCGCCCGGAGATCGCCATGATCTTGTTGACCAGGCCGGTAACCACCGCCCGGCGGCGGGCCTTGAGACCCTGATAGCCGATCCGCGCTGCTTCGATCGCGTTCATCACGGACAGCGCGGAGCCCCTGAACAGCGCCGCGCCCGCGACATTGGCGACCTCCGTGTCCGTCGCACCGGGGCACAGGACATGAGCCACCGCGAACGCGAAGCCGCTGCCCGATCCCCATCAGTCTGTCCCGGCGCCACCGCCCCGGTCCGCCGCCAGCGCTGCATCAGGTTGATCACGCAGCTTCCGAAAAGGGTCGTGCCATCCATGCTGGCCCCCATTCCCAGCAGCCAGCTTGAATCACATCTCAGGCCTGCAGGGAATCCCCTTTCCGATTTCTTTCTGCCAGAAAATCCGCTCCAGCGAAACGAAATCGCAACCAATCAGGCAGGTCACGGCGCGGGCAAATAGCGACCAGCGCCCCAGCAGGTGTCGTCTCGGTGGGTTCGATCGAACGCGTCGAAGCGCACAGCGCAGCACGCATCACGGATGACTGATGGCCTTCTCGATGCGCCGGTCGGGGACGAGCCACATCAGTGCGACGAGCGTATAGAGCGCCATCGAGATCCAAGGACTGACCAATACCAACACGATCGCCGCGATGTAGAGCACCGGCGATATCTTGCCCTTGATATCGGTGCCGAGTGCCCTCGCCAGGGTCGAGTCCGCGCCATGCGTTCGCGTAATGGCCTTCTGCAACAGATAGTAGGCGATGGCAGGCATCAGCAGCGACACACCGTAGAGCGCGGTCGGCAGCGGGGCCAGGTAATTCTCGCCCATCCAGCCCGTCGCAAAGGGGATAAGCGACAGCCAGAACAGCAGGTGAGCATTGGTCCAGAGGATCAGCCCGTCGACGTGCGTGCAGGTGTGGAGCAGATGGTGGTGGTTGTTCCAGTAGATGGCCACGTAGATGAAGCTCAGGACGTAGCTCAGAAAGTTAGGAACGAGATTGCCGAGTGCCGCCCAGTCGGCGCCATGCGGCACCTTCAATTCCAGGACCATGATGGTGATGATGATGGCGATGACGCCATCACTGAATGCAGCCAGCCGATCCTTTCCCATCGTCGCCGGTCGGCGCGTCTGGCGTTTGATTGCCATGTCCTCGGACATTCTGCGGCCTTGTCCATCCACAGCTCGCGCTCGATTGTTCGCGCGTACATTGGCGGTCTTTCCATACTCGCAACTTTGCGCGGTCCGCACAAACCGCAGAGCCTCCGACGGGCATCGAGCCGCGGCTCACCCCGCTCGACGTCCAGATGCCGGGGGATGGGCTGCGAGTCTGCCGCCAGAGCCAGAGCGATGTGCGGCTGCGGATCTGCCCGTCGCCTTCCTCGCCTGGCGCAAGACCGCCGAGGCCTTCCGGGCTCGATGTGGAGCATCCAACAGGTTGTCCTCGATGGGGCGGAGTCTGATGATGGGTGTCGGGAATCGACGCCAAGCGCGGCCGGCGGGCGAGTGGGTGAGCGTCATCGCCGACGCCCCGCGCGCGCGAACAGGCGAGGCGCGGACAAACCGGTCGCTGCGTGTCTTCACGTAGCAGCCGCGAGCTTCTCGAAACGAGTTCGATCGACAATTTGTACGGTATGCCGGTCGTCAAGACCGATGATCCCGTCCTGCTGCAGCTTGTGGAAGGATCGGCTGACGGCTTCGAGAGACAGCCCGAGATAGTCGGCCACGTCCGAGCGGGTCATGGGCAGCACGATGCGGGAAGCGAGCGGCGACGCGACGGGCTTGTGGGCGTCGCGCTCCCGCAGGAACATCGCCAGCTTGCCCTGCGCATCGTGGCGGCCGAGCATGATCGCATGCGCCCGCGCGGCGCGCAGGTCGTGCCAGAGCTTGCACAGGAAACAGTGCTCGAGGGCAGGATCGCTGCGCAGCATTTGATCGAGAGCGTTGAGCGGCAAGCGATAAGTGATGAGTGGCGTCAATGCCTGGGCCGTGCTGACGTAGAGCCCGTTCTCGCCAAGCCCCGCCACGTCGCCGGCGGACAGAAACGCCGTGACTCGGCAACGTCCGCTGGACAGCGCGCGGAAGGTCTTAACCTCACCCTTGATGACGATGTAGATGCTGTGCGCCTGGTCGCCCTCCTCGTAGATCCGGGCGCCTTTGGCGAGGCAAATGATCGACGCTATGGCGGCGAGGCACGCGGTCTCGGCGGCGGCGAGCAGCGGCAGCGGCGACCCATTGCCGGGGTGCGCGAAGGACGCGGCGGCGACGGTCGGACCTGGGCGAGCAGGCCCGGCGGGTCCGTGTTTGCTCTCGCGAGCGATAATCAAGGGATGCGCTTCGATCGCCGCCTCCGTCGTGCCGGAGTGAACCGGTGTGGCAGATGCGACGCTCCGGTTGCGCTGCAAATTCCGTCGACGCTCGATCGTAGCTAAAAATCGACGGTCCACCTTGATCCAGATCAAACCGATCAATCGCCGGAATGGGATAGCCTTATTTCTTGCGGCAGACTGCCGCGCTTTGCCTGACCCTCAAGCGGTCAAGAGCCGGAAGCGCGCGCTGGCGAGGCCGGCTGGGAGAGCGGGCATGATCGTGCTATCGCCGATGCGGCTGTTGCCAAACGTCAGCGGCCTCCGGATTGCGGTCGCCGCCCGCCTTTCTGCGTCGCTCACCTACCGGTGTATTGCAGGCCCCAAACCTCGAAGCGGGTGGCGCCCCCTCGCCCTTTGTCTCGTCGGCGCTATAGCGCTGACGCTGGGCGCGCCATCGGCGCAGGCCCTTCCCAGCTACGCGCGGCAGACGGGTCAGGAATGTGCCGCCTGCCATAACGGCTTTCCCGAGCTCACGCCCTACGGTCGGCTGTTCAAGCTCAACGCCTACACGTTCAAAGGCGGCGACTCGAACCTGCCGCCGATCGCGGTGATGGTCACCCCCTCCTTTACCCACACCCAGACGGACCAGCCGGGCGGCGCTGCTCCGCATTTCGGCCCGAACGATAACTTCTCGTTCTCGGGCAGCCTCTTCTATGGCGGCGCCATCACCTCCCATATCGGCGCTCTGGCGCAGGTGACGTACGACCATGCCGCGCGCAACTTCAATTGGGACAACCTCGACGTCCGCTACGCGCAGGCGACCACCGTCCTCGATCGCGAGACGGTCTTCGGCGCGACGGTCAACAACAACCCGACCGTCACCGATCTCTGGAACTCGACGCCGGCTTGGGGCTATCCCTTCGTCAGCTCGGCGCTCGCGCCGACACCGGCCGCGGGGACACTGATCGAAGGCGCACTGGCCCAGCAGGTTCTCGGCATCACCGCCTACAATTTCTGGAACCGGCTCATCTACACCGAATTCGGCGGCTATCGCTCGCTGTCGCCGACGACCGACACGACGCTCGGGATCGCTCCCGGGAGCACCAGCGCGATCAAGAACTTCGCGCCCTATTGGCGGCTCGCGGTGGCGCCGAGCTGGGGCCGGAACTCGCTCGAGGTGGGCGTCTTCGGCATCTCAGCCTCGCTGATACCGGGCCGCGTCCGCGACAACGGCACCGACCACCTGACAGATTTCGGCATCGACACGCAGTATCAGTGGCTCGGCGCGCGGGACAGCGTGTCGCTGCAGGCCTATTGGATCACCGAGAACCAGAACTTGAGCGCCAGCTCGGCGCTCGGGGCGAGTGCCAACACCCACAATCATCTGCGCAGCTTCCGGGCGAAGGCGACCTACTACTACGACCAGACCTATGGCGTGACCGCGGCGTATTTCAACCTCAACGGCACGCCCGATCCTCTGCTGTTCAGCGGCTCGGCGACGTCCAGCCCCAACAGCAGCGGCTGGATCGGCGAGCTCGACTACATCCCGTTCAGCCATGGCGGTCCGTCCTTCTGGCCATGGCTCAACATGAAGCTCGGCTTGCAGTACGTCTACTACGACAAGTTCGACGGCGGCACCACCAACTTCGATGGCGCCGGCCGCAACGCGCATGACAACAACACCCTTTTCCTGTTCGCCTGGTTCGCATTCTGAGCAGCCGACGCCACGCCGCGCAGGAGCGAATGGGCGCTCATTGGGTGGGAGAGACAGATGGTCCACATGCCGAGCCTGATATGGAGCACCACCCGCCCGGCCGCATCGCGCGGGCGCGCCCTCGCTGGCATCTCATCGGGCGCGGCTCTCGCTCTGGCGCTTCTCGCCACCGGCTGCAGCTCGACGGATAAGGAGGCCGCCAGCGCCCAACCCAGCGCCAGCGTGGCCGGCACGGAGCATGTATGCTCGTCCTGCCACGGCATGGGCGGCAAGAGCAGCCTCTCTTCGACCTTCCCGCGCCTTGCCGGGCAGCAGGACGAATACCTGGTCAATCAGCTCAAGGCCTTCCGCGACAAGTCGCGCGCCGACCCGCATGCGCATACCTACATGTGGGGCATGGCGGCGCGCTTGACCGACCCCACCATCACCGGCCTCGCCGCCTACTATGCCGCGCAGCCGCCGGTCCACGGCGCGCCGAACGATCCGACGGAGACGGCCGCGGGCAAGAAGATCTTCGATGCGGGCATCCCGGCCCAGAATGTTCCGGCCTGCACGGCGTGTCACGGCGAGCAGGCCCAGGGCGCCGGGGCGATCCCGCGCCTCGCCGGCCAGCATCGCAGCTATCTCGAGCGGCAGCTCGACGCCTTCTCGTCGAGCGCGCGCGTCAACGAGATCATGCACGAGAACTCGAAGAACCTGACCCCGCAGCAAATCAGTCAGGTTGCCGCCTTCCTGAGTGCGCTATAGCGCACAATTTACAACGCGCCACGCGTCGAGCGCATCGCCCGGCGGCGCTGTCCGGCGCTCGCCCGCGTGGCCACGCTAGAGAAGGGCCGTTGCCGTCTTACTCCGGAGGGTCGTCCTGTCGCGGCAGGACGGCGAACAAGCTTTGGCTCGGGCAGAAATCGCGGTGGTCGTCTTCCGGCGAGCGGCCGTCGAGCCACCGCCGACACCTCCGCCACGCCGTGCATTCGAGGCAGACCAGCTCGGCCTCGCGACGCAGCGCGCGCATCAACGGGCTCTCCGGCGCGGCGATGCCGAGACGTCTGGACATCCGCGAGAACAGCAGCGTCCGCCGCACGATCTTGTCGAGCAAGATGCGCCGCGACCCGAAGCGCCCGATGCCTTCGCTAAGACGCGCCAGCACGATCATTCGCGCGAGCAATCCGGCAGCGGGCGGCACAGCGCTATTGATATCGTTCATGGTGGCCCCTCGTCAGGCGCGTACGCCATCAATACCCTTCGCGGCCTCCAATTCGGCAAGGATGCCGCACGGATTTCGCAACGAAGAGCCTGAGGCCGCGGTTTCCGAGCAGCGCAGCTCATCGAGCGCCTCGGCATTGGGGCAAAGCGCGCGGTAGCTCCCCGGCGCATCACCCGAAGCAAGCCAAGTGCGGCATTTGCGCCAATCGGCACACTCGCCGCATCGCCATTCCATGGCTCGCAACGCCTCCGCCACGGCCGGGCTGCGTGGCAGCGCGGCGCGGTCGATGCCCAGGCGCCGCATCATTTCGGCGAGTTGCTGGGGCGTCCGCGGGTGCGCCCGCATGAGCCGGGACACATCGCTGGGAGCGATGTCGCTGTCGAGCAGCGTGCGGTCGAGTTCGCCATGCTGGCGGAAAATGTCCAGCTCGCGCCGAAGCCGGGACCGCTCGCGCCAGCCTTCGATTTGCCAGCAAGATCCGGCGCGGCACCCGGGTCGTGGAAGCGAACGCTTTGCGGATCCACCCGCCAGCGCTCGATGGAGACAAGTCGGCCACCATCGAATCCTCCGTCATCTACGGCGTTTAGGTTATCGTCAGATCACTTCGGTGACTGAGCTTTGATCTGGATCAATGGCGGCGAGCGTCACCGATCTTTTCATGAACGGCGGAGGAACCGCTGAACACAGCTCCGTACGGGCGGAACCGAATGTCCTGACCGGACAGCGCTGCTTCGTCGCATCGTCCAGAGCCGAGCCGGCAATCAGCTCCTTACCTCAGCGTCGATCGAGGACCTGCATCAGCACCAGGAGCATCGGGTCCGTCGCTATCGCCCGCGTCGCGGCAATGCGCAAAATCCCAAGAGCAGCACCGGCCGCCGGGCGGGGAACTGGCCTGGGCCAGCGCAGCGGCCAGCCGCAGCAGCGCGAGCGCCGGGGATCCCAGCCGCCACTGGCCGCGCCAACCGGCCATCCACGATTGCCCCCGCCTCGCCGCCTAAGAGTTGGCGAATGCGACCCTTAACGCGGCCTTCCGGTCCACCAGCTGCTGCACTTTTTGTCGAAGGCGATCATGTTGCAGGCGATCGCCTTCGACATCACTCTTGCGAATCGGCGCCATCTGCTCCCTCAATTGTGAGATCTGCAGGTCGATAGCGGCGATCTGATCAACGAATTGCATCCTGTCCATGGCTCGGCCTCGCGAGAATTCCTCAGAATGGCACTCTACGCAACCACGTGCACGCGTCGTTTCCAACGGGTTGACGCGCGGGCACTCGATCAATCGGCCGCCGGAATAGCGCGTGTAAGTGACAATCCTGCCGACCGCGCCTCCCTCTCGCCGGGCGCGGCCCGCGATGGAATGCGCTCGCAAAGAGCGCGCGGCGTCCCCATCTTAACCTCATCGCTGGTCTGCGCCGGCGACTGAGAGACCCGTTTGCCCCCGCAAGAGAGGCCGCGTGCGCTCCCGCCACCTACAGCAGGAGGCGTTCATGACGTCCTATGACTATCTTCTGATCGGCGCCGGCAACCTCATCCTCGCGCGGCAGAAGTTCGAAGCAGCGACAGACCAGGAAGCGACGGCGCGAGCACGAGATATCTTCGGTCACGCCTCTCGCTCGCCGCAAAAGGCGGAGCGATTCGAGGTGTGGGGCGACGATCGGCGGGTGTGCGCCTAGCGGGTCTCGCTTCGAGCCTTGAACGAGGCACCGGCACGGATGGCGTCCGAACGGATGCCCGTGTAACGGATTTCACTGACGAAAACGCTCTCTGCCTGTGATACTCCTCGATCAGCGTCGCTCGAGCGCATCGGCGGCGACATGTGGGTATGAACGCGCAGGACGGTCGGAGGGAGCGACGCTTCGGGGTGGTGATTATGTCTTATGTGGTGAAATGGAGGCTCAGTGGGAAAAGCCAGACGTTTGAGTCCCCGGCAACCTATGCGGTCCCTTCCAATGCGATCGATTTTGCCTGCACCGTCTTCAAGCAACACCCTGTTGACATCTGGGTCGAAGGCCCGGGCGGGATCCGCATCGAGCGGAAGGTGATCTTCCGGCAATGCCAAGATCGTCGACCATCTCGGTAGCGCGCGCCGAATTAGGGCGCGGCGCTTCGCAGCTGACGATGCGCGCCCAGCCCGAGCCTGGCGACGGCAACAGAATGATCGCGCTTGTAACCGGCGCGCTGCATGCGCACATAGCGACTATCGCCGACAACGACCTCCGGGCGCCGGCGGCAGAGAGGGGCGTGTACTCCCGCCTGCTTCGAGCAGCGAGGGCCGTCATGCCCGGTGATCTGTCTCTCCAAGAACCCATCCCGCCACTCCATCGCTTCCCCGACGCGGTCACCGCGCGTGCGACGGCCTCGTGGCTCGTTCCGCCGCTCCTCATCCCGATTGTCTTCGCCGGCTCGATCGTCGCTTACGCGCTCTATCGCCTCGTTCACCTGGGGCCTGCGGCCTTCGGTTGATGCGTTCCTCGCGCGGAGCGGGATTGGAACGATATCACCGATCGTCTCGTGTTATCACACCACCTCCAGGTTGGAGGGAAACCATGACACAGCCTGCACCAGACCATTCTTTGGCATTTCACCGTCTCCAGGAGGCGCGCCAGGAGCTCGCCCAGGCGCGCTCCGGGTTCCCGGCCATGCCGGCTGGCGAGCGGGCTCGGCTCGTCGCGCGTTACGAAGCGAATATCGCGGAAATGGAGCGGTGGCTGGCCCGGACGTCGGGGAGCGACGACCCGAGCCCGCTCTCGCCTTAAGAGAGGAGCGCCGTCATGGCCGAAAGCTATTCAGCAGAGATTCTCCGCTTCGCTTCTTCGATCATTGCCCATCATGGGTCCCACGCTGTCAATTTCGCCGAGAAGGTAGCCGGTGATTTTCGGGCCGCCGGCAGGGAAGCCGATGCGCGGCAATGGACTTTCATCTCAAGGGCCATCCACGACATCGAGATGGCCGTGCCAATGCCTAATCTAAATCCGTTGGGGTGGCCTGCGCGTCCGGCAGATTCTGGAATTGGCACGCTCCTCAGGTCGCCGGCGCCGTGACGACGAGAGCGACCACGGCAAGGAAATGCGCGAGACTTCCGGCCAGCACGCACGAGTGCCAGACCGGCGCCGTCCAGCGGCCGCTGTCGCGCGCATAAACGATCGCTCCGGCGGTGTAGACGAGCCCGCCGATGACGAGGAGAACAAGCGCCGGCGCGGCGATCGCCGCGACCGCTTCGCGGCCTGCGGCCACGATGAACCAGCCGATCGCGACATAGACGCCGACAAAGATGCGATCGTAAGCGCCGAAGAGCAGCAGCTTCATGACAACGCCGATGCACGCGAGGGCCCATACCCATGCGAGAACGCTGAAGCCAAGCGGCCCACGCAGCGCGCTGCTTGCAAAGGGCGTATAGGTTCCGGCGATCAGCAGAAAGATGGCGGCGTGATCGAGATAGCGCAGCGCCGAGCGCCAGCGCGCCCATGCGAAGGTGTTATAGAGGAAAGAGCACAAAGAACAGGCGACGAGGGTCCCGCCGTAGACGAGGATGGCAAGCGCTCGCTGTCGATCGACGCTCCCGATCGCGAAGCAGACCAGGAGCGCCATGGCTGTGAGGCTGAAAGCGAGGTTAGCCGCCAGTATCGAGCCATCGAGGCGGCGGGGCCAGGAGAGGCCGGACCGCAGGGCGGCTTTCATTGCCAGGGCAATAACCCGCGCGCGGCCAAGGTGACGAGCGTCAGGCCAAGGCCGATCCAGAACAGCCAGATCGCCGGCACGCGCATGCGCCGAGCTTGAGCGCCCGCGTCCGCCGGCGAGACCGCGGCCGACCGCCTCGGCAGCAGCTCTACCAGGCGAGCGGCAATTTCGCCGACATCGGCTGCGGAACGGTGTTCCTGCGGGAACAGGGCGATGACCAGCGCGAGCGCGCGAACCGCCGCCTCCTTAGGCAAATTCGCCAATCTGGCTCCTTCTGCCCAGGGGTCGATGTTGAGGCGCGTGAGCGCCGAGAGGACGCTGAGCGGTGCGCCGCTTTTCTCCGTCCCCATCGGGGCGAAGAGAAAGCCATTGAGCTCGGAATCAAGGAGCGAGAACTGTGCGGGCAGCGCCATGTCGGCCCATCGCCACGTCGGAAGGAAGACCCTTGGCTGAAGTGAGGCTTATTCGGCCAATGTCAATGGCGTTCGCGGCCGAGGACAAACGGCGGCGCGGGACGTTCATGAGTAGGGGATCCCCAGGATTTGAGACGGCTGCGCTTGCTGGCTTGAAGCGCGGACAGGAAGGATTTTGTGCCGCCGGACGTGGTTTTCTCCGTTGCCAGGGCCGATCTGCCGGCACGCAAGCGCGCGATGCGCACGCTTGCAGCCTCGCTATTGCTGCTCGTCCTGGGCTTGCCGGCCTGGGCCGGCGATTTGAAAGTGACCATCGCCGGTGTTCGGTCGGACTCCGGAAGCGTCATGATCGGGCTCTACGACAGCGCCGAAGGATTCGATGTTGCCATCAAGCACGCGACGGAGGCCGGGCTTCTGACCGACAAGAGCCGGCTGGTCGGCGCGGCCATAAGGGCAGCCGCGGGCACGCAAAGCATCATCTTCACGCAGCTCCGGCCCGGCCGATATGCCGTCATCGCGTTCCACGACGAGAACGACAACGGGCGCCTGGACGAAAGTCCCTGGGGGTGCCGACCGAGGGCTACGGATTCAGCAACGACGCCCAGGGGCTCCTCGCCGCGCCCTCCTTCGATGCTGCGGGCGTGACGCTCGATGCCGCCGACGGCGAGATGACGATTTCGCTGATTTATCCGAGGACCACGGCGCGGGACCACCGCCGTCGCGAGGGTTGGAGTAGCGTTTCGCTCGCGGCGGCGTGCTGCAACGCCTCTTTCGAACGACTTTCTTTGCCGCGCCGAGGCGAGTGCATTTTATTTGCAAAACAGGCGCCGCCGAAAATGATCTGATCGCTGAGAACATTGAGACATTCGCGGGTACTATTTCGAAAGCAGGTCGGCTCGACAGCATTTCTTCGTTGTATTTGGCGGTATGACGCCCCATGTGCAGCTTGCGCGTTGGCACTGTCGATCCGGCAGTGCCAATTCCCGCATGAATCCGTCCAAGGAAACACCCATGAAATTGCGTCCATTGCAGGATCGCGTCCTGGTCCGCCGTGTCGAGCAGGAGGCAAAGACCGCCGGCGGCATCATCATCCCCGACACCGCGAAGGAAAAGCCGATGGAAGGCGAAGTCATCGCCGTCGGTCCTGGGGCGCGTGACGAGAATGGCCGGCTGCAGCCGCTTGACGTCAAGGCCGGCGACCGCGTGCTGTTCGGGAAGTGGTCGGGTGCCGAGATCAAGCTCGACGGCGAGGATCTCGTGATCATGAAGGAATCCGACATCATGGGGGTGATCGATCAGGCCGCCGCCAAGAAGAAAGCCGCTTAACCAGGGAGACGGAACATGGCTGCCAAAGAAGTCAGATTTAGTGGCGACGCGCGCGACCGAATGCTGCGCGGCGTCGAGATCCTCGCCAACGCCGTCAAGGTGACGCTCGGCCCCAAGGGGCGGAACGTCGTCCTCGCCAAGTCCTATGGCGCGCCGCGCATCACCAAGGATGGCGTGACGGTCGCCAAGGAGATCGAGCTCGCCGACAGGTTCGAGAACATGGGCGCGCAGATGGTGAAGGAGGTAGCTTCACGGACCAGCGATCTTGCCGGCGACGGCACGACGACTGCGACGGTGCTGGCCCAGGCCATCGTGCGCGAGGGCTCGAAGGCGGTCGCCGCCGGCATGAACCCGATGGATTTGAAGCGCGGCATCGACTTGGCCGTCGAAGCCGTGGTCGAGGAGATCAAGAAACGCTCGAAGAAGGTTTCGACCAACGCCGAAATTGCTCAGGTCGCGACAATCTCGGCCAATGACGACCGCGAGATCGGCGACATGATCGCGAAAGCGATGCAGAAGGTCGGCAATGAGGGCGTCATCACGATCGAGGAGGCGACAAGCCTGGAGACCGAACTCGACATTGTCGAGGGCATGCAGTTCGACCGCGGCTATCTCTCGCCGTACTTCGTGACCAATGCCGAAAAGATGATCTGCGAGCTCGAGCACCCCTACATCCTGCTCTTCGAGAAGAAGCTGTCCGGTCTCCAGGTTATGCTCCCGTTGCTCGAAGCCGTGGTGCAGAGCGGCAAGCCGCTGCTCATCGTGGCCGAGGAGATCGAGGGGGAGGCGCTGGCGACGCTCGTCGTCAACAAACTTCGCGGCGGCCTCAAGGTCGCGGCAGTGAAGGCCCCCGGCTTCGGCGATCGACGCAAGTCCCTGCTCGAGGACATTGCTATCGTGACTAAGGGTCAGGTCATCAGCGAGGACCTCGGCATCAAGCTCGAGAACGTCACGCTCGACATGCTCGGCACGGCGAAGAAGGTGCGCATCGACAAGGAGAGCACCACCATCATCGACGGCGCCGGCAAGAAGAAGGAGATCGAAGCTCGGATCGTCCAGATCAAGGCGCAGATCGAGGAGACCACCTCGGACTACGACAAGGAGAAGTTGCAGGAGCGCCTGGCGAAACTGGCGGGCGGCGTTGCCATCATCCGCGTCGGCGGCGCCACCGAGATCGAGGTGAAGGAGCGCAAGGATCGCGTCGACGACGCCATGCATGCCACCCGGGCGGCGGTCGAGGAAGGCGTCGTTCCCGGCGGCGGCGTCGCGCTCCTCTATGCGAGCAAGGTGCTCGGCCGGCTGAAGCCGGAGAACGACGAGCAAAAGGTCGGCATCGACATCGTGCGCCGCGCGCTGCAGGCCCCGATACGGCAGATCGTCGAGAATTCCGGTGCAGAGGCCTCGATCATCATTGGCAAGCTGCTCGACAAGGGCGACGCCAATTATGGCTTCGACGCACAGGGCGGCACCTATGTCGATATGGTGAAGGCCGGCATCATCGATCCCACCAAGGTCGTTCGGCTGGCCTTGCAGGGCGCTGCTTCGGTCGGCGGCCTGCTCGTCACCACCGAGGCAATGATTGCCGAGAAGCCGGAGAAGCAGGTCACGCAGCCAAACCCCGGCGGCGGCATGGGCGGTATGGACTTCTAAGGCTGCGCCGCCCCTCGCATCGCCGCGAGGGGCACGCTGCGGGTGACGGTGTGCCGCGAACGACCTCGCGTCGGGCTTAGGGGCACGGCTCTTCTCAATGGGAGGTCCGCGTGTCGAACGACATCGAGTGCCTGGTGACCTTTCCGGTCAAAGGCGGAATATTCGGCGTCGGTCGACTCGCGACGCGGCTAACCGCACTGGCGGCAAGCCACCAGATCGGTGGGTGGCACATAGGCCATTGGGTGGACTGGAGGCACACCGCGATCGGGATCACCTTCGACACGGTGGCGGATGCCGCGCTCGCCAAATCCACGTGCTACGAGGCGGCGACCGCGACCGCATAAGTACGAGACGAGGATGGGGCGTGGCGAAACCCGACCACCCCAGGGTGACATAGGGCAACAAAACAGCCAGCGTATGGGATCTGCTTTCCAACAAGCGTGAGCGCGTTCCGCAGCTCGCCCCAGCCCAGGAGACAAATGGCCCGCCTCCTCGCCCTCGCCGCCGCGCTCCTTGCGGCTCCCATCGGCCTTTACGGGTGCGCTCCGCCCGCCGTCCAACAAGCCGAAACCAGCTGCGAGCGACTCGGGCTACATGTGCGGGTCCTGGACGGTCAGCTCGCCCAGGAGCGCCTGATGCTGGGTGCCGCAGCCCGCCAGCGTGATCAGCCGCCTCCAGGCAACCTCCATCTAGCGGACGATCCGCGCGCCGACCAGATTCTGGTCGATCGGCAGGCCAACGATCTCGACGCATTGCAAGGCCGCCTCGCCGTTCATGAGGCCGCACTGGCCGATGCGCGCTCGCTCGCCGCCCAGTGCCGGGGATGAAATCGTACGCGGCGCGCCCTAATCCACGACGACTTGCGCCCCGCCAGCGGGCTTCGCCTTGCGCAGCAGCAGGAGCATGGGGATGGCGGCGAAGGTTATGACCATCATCAGCTTGAAATCGTCGATATAGGCGATCATCGCCGCTTGGCGCGTGACTTCCTGATTGAGCGCCGCGAGACCGGCGGTGCTGTGGATGTTCCACATCTGCCGGACCGCGGGGAGTTGCAGCGCGGGATTGAACGGCGTCACCTGCGCTGCGAGCGATGCATGCGCGGTTTGCGTCATGCGGTCGAGGATGGTCACCACCAGCGAGATGCCGATGCTACCGCCGACGTTGCGCAGGAGGCTGAAGATGCCGGCGGCCTCGGCGCGCAGCGCCGGCGCCAAGGTCGCGAACGCGACGGTGCTCAGCGGCACGAAGAGAAAGCCCAGGCCGACGCCCTGGACGACGCCGACCCAGACGATCGGCCGCCAATCCATCGTCAGCGAGTACTCGGTCATCTGGTAGAGCGAGACGGTGGTGATGGCGAGGCCGGCCAGCAGCAAGAGGCGCACGTCGATGCGCGAGATGAGGCGGCCGATGACCACCATCGCCAGCATCGTGCCGACGCCGCGCGGCATCATCACCAGCCCGGCGGTGGTCACGGGATAGTCCATCAGGTTCTGCAGCATCGGCGGCAGTAGCGCGAGCGTCGCGTAGAGAATGATGCCGACGACGAAGATGAGGATGCAGCTGCCGAAGAAATTGCGATCCTTGAGCAGCTCCGGGTTGAGGAAGGGGCGGTCCGCCACGCTGGTCCACCACGCGAACATCCAGAAGCCGCACAGCGCCAGCGCGCATTCGATGAGGATCTCGGTCGAGCCGAACCAATCGTTCTGCTCACCACGGTCGAGCATGATCTGCAATGCGCCGACGCCGAGGCTCAGCAGGGCGAACCCCAGGAAGTCGAAGCGGTGGCCGCGGTCGCGCCGCGTCTCGCGCACGAAAGTGAGGATGCCGATAAAGGCGAGGATGCCGACCGGCAGATTGATGTAGAAGACCCAGCGCCAATTGTAGTTGAAGGTGAGCCAGCCGCCGAGCGTCGGCCCGAGGATCGGGCCGACCATGATGCCCGCGCCCCAGATGGCCATAGCCTGGCCCTGCTGCTCCTTGGGGTAGATGTCGAGCAGCACCGATTGCGACAGGGGCACCAGCGCCGCGCCGAACACGCCCTGCAGCAGCCGGAACACCACCATCTCGGAGAGGCTGCCGGCGTTGCCGCACAACAGGGAGGCGACGGTGAAGCCGAAGACCGAGACGAGGAACACGCGCCGAAGCCCGAAGCGGCCGGTGACCCAGCCGGTCACCGGCGTCATGATCGCCGCGGCGACGATGTAGGAGGTCAGCACCCAGCTGATCTGATCCTGCGCCGCCGACAGGCTGCCCTGCATGTAGGGCAGCGCCACATTGGCGATCGTCGTGTCCAGCGCCTGCATGATCGTGGCGAGCATGACCGACACGACGATGAAGGCGCGGTGCTCGACCGCCGGCGCGGCGACGCCGCTGCTGGGCGGGCGGCTCATCGCGCGGCGCTGATGTTGGTGCCGCCCACGCCGAAGAAGGATTGAATCGCCGCGACGACGGGGTGGCGGTACCCGGTATCGACCTCTGCCGTCACGCTCATGCCGGCGCGCAGCGGCTGGTTGGGATCGGGCTCATCCACCTCGATGCGCACCGGCAGGCGCTGCACCACCTTCACCCAGTTGCCGGTCGCGTTCTGCGGTGGCAGCACGGAGAACACCGAGCCGGTGCCGGGGCTGAGGCTGGCGACGCGCGCCGCGAAGCGGACACCGGGATAAGCGTCGACGGTCACGGTTGCCGCGTCGCCCGGCTTCATATGCGTGAGCTCGGTCTCCTTGTAATTGGCCTCGATCCAGGGACGGTCGGTCTGCACCAGCGAGAAAGCCGGCGTCGCCGCGTTGAGATAGCTGCCGACCGGCAGCTTGTTGACGTTGGTGACGATGCCGTCGGCCGGCGCGGCGATCACCGTGTAGGACAGGTTGAGCTCGGCCTGGTCGACCTGCGCGTGCGCCTGCTGCACCATGGGATGATCGTCGGTCGCGATGTCCGGATTGCCGCCGAGGCTCGCCAGCACCGCGGCGAGCTGCTGCTGCACGCTCGCCACCTGCTGGCGCGCCGTACTGAGGCGGTTGCGCACCTGGTCGAAATTGGACTGTGACGTGACCCCACCGGCGAGCAGCCTCTGCTGCCGGTCGAATTCACGCTGCTGATAGTCGAGCGTGTCCTGCGCCGCGGCGAGCTCGGCCTGCCGCTGGCGGTAGCTGGCGCGCAGGCCCTCGACCTGGAGCCGCGCGCTGGCGAGCTGCGCCTTCGCCTGCTCTGCCGCATTGCGATAGGGGCGCTGATCGAGCCGGATCAGAACCTGGCCGGCCTTCACATGCTCGTTGTCGCGGATGTCGATGCCGGTGACGCGGCCGGCGACATCGCTGCTGACGGCGACGGTATCCGTCTGGACATAGGCGTCGTCGGTCGAGACGTAGCGCCCCGAGAGGAGATACCACCCGGTGCCGCCGATGACGAGGGCGATGGGCAGCGCGAACATGAGGAGCAGGCGCAGCCAGCGCGCGCGCGCCAAGCGGCGCCAGCCGAGCTTCGCGGTGGTCGGGCGGGCGCGGTCGCGAATGGTGTCGGTCGTCGACGTCATGGCGCTGTCTCCAGGATCCTGCTTGGCCCGACCGCCGGCTCGATGCTGGCGTCGCCGCGCTTCTCGGACAGGTTGCCGCGCACGCGCAGCAGCATATCGATCAGACTTTCCCGCTCGGCGGGGTCGAAACCGGCGAAGGCCTCGCCGCGCACCTCGTCGCCGAGGACGCGGCCCCGCTCCAGCATGGGCTTGGCGCGCTCGGTCAGGAAGAGGCGGTTGGCGCGGCGATCGGCGGGGTCGGCGCGGCGATGCACCAGGCCGGCCTCCTCCATGCGATCGATGAGCCGGGCGATGGTGATCGGCTCGATCTCGAGGAGCTCGGCCAGCCCGGATTGGTTAATGCCCTCGTGCCGCTGGAGATGGGCGAGAACCTGCCATTGCGCGCGGGTTAGCCCCAGCGGCCGCGCCCGCTGCTCGTAGCGCTTGCGCAGCAGCCGGGCGATGTCGTGGAGCAGGAAGCCGAAGCTGCGGTCGAGGGAGGGTTGCGTCATGCAACCAATATAATAAGCGCGCTTATCTTAATCCAGCCTAATTTCGGGGCAGCAGCGTTGCAGAAAGCGCAAGGATGGGGTGAAGATGGCGGCTGTCGCGGTTCACGCCCGCCCCCCCACAGGGACCTGAATTCATGGCCACGTCCAAGCCGGTCGCCGTCGAAGCCGCTCGCCTCACCAACGATCTCGAGCCCTACTGGATGCCGTTCACGGCCAACCGGCAGTTCAAGGCGCAGCCGCGGCTGCTGGTCGGCGCCAAGGGACTGCATTACACCACGGCCGACGGGCGGCGCATCCTCGACGGCACCGCCGGATTGTGGTGCTGCAACGCCGGGCACGGCCATCCCAAGATCGTCGCGGCAATCCAGCGCCAGGCGGCCGAGATGGACTATGCGCCCGCCTTCCAGATGGGCCACCCCAAGGCGTTCGAGCTCGCGGCGCGGGTCGCGGCGTTGCTCTCCGGCGATCTCGACCACGTGTTCTTCACCAATTCCGGCTCGGAGGCGGTCGACACCGCGCTCAAGATCGCGCTCGCCTATCATCGCGCGAAGGGCGACGCCACGCGCACGCGCCTCATCGGGCGCGAGCGCGGCTATCACGGCGTCGGCTTCGGCGGCATGTCCGTCGGCGGCATCGCCAACAACCGCAAATTCTTCGGCCCGCTGCTCAGCGGCGTCGACCATCTGCCGCATACCCATCTGCCGGAAAAGAACGCGTTCAGCCGCGGCGAGCCGGCGCATGGCGCGCATCTCGCCGAGGAGCTCGAGCGCATCGTCGCGCTGCACGACGCATCGACCATCGCCGCCGTCATCGTCGAGCCGGTCGCCTGCTCGACCGGCGTGCTGGTGCCGCCCAAGGGCTATCTGAAGCGGCTGCGCGAGATCTGCAGCAAGCACGGCATCCTGCTCATCCTCGACGAGGTGATCACCGGCTTCGGCCGCCTGGGCACGAGCTTCGCCGCCGAGTATTTCGACGTGCTGCCCGATCTGATCACGACGGCCAAGGGGCTCACTTCGGGCGCGGTGCCGATGGGAGCGGTGATCGCGCGCAAGGGCATCTACGACGCCTTCATGACCGGGCCCGAGCACGCCATCGAGCTGTTCCACGGCTACACCTATTCCGGCCACCCGCTGGCTTGCGCCGCCGGCCTCGCCGCGCTCGACGTTTATGCGGAGGAGCGGCTCTTCGACAATGCGCGGACGCTGTCGCCCTACTGGGAGGACGCGGTGCACGCCTTGAAGGGCCTGCCGCATGTCATCGACCTGCGCAACCTCGGCCTCATCGCCGCGATCGAGCTCGAGCCGATCGCCGGGCAGCCGGCCAAGCGCGCCTTCGACGCCTTCCTGCGCGCCTATGACAAGGGGCTGCTGGTGCGCACCACCGGCGACATCATCGCGCTGTCGCCGCCGCTGACCATCACCAAGGCGCAGATCGACGAGATCTTCGGCACGCTCGCCGCGGTGCTGAAGGAAACGCCGTAAGCGATGCAGAACCTCCGCATCGACCAGGAGCGCCTGTGGCAGAGCCTCATGGCGATGGCCGAGATCGGCGCCACCGAGAAAGGCGGCTCGAAGCGACTGGCGCTCAGCGACCTCGACCGCGCCGGGCGCGATCTCTTCGTGCGCTGGTGCCGGGAGGCCGGCTGCACCGTCACCGTCGACCGCATGGGCAACATCTTCGCCCGCCGCCCCGGCCGGCGCAGCGAGCTCGCGCCGGTGGTCACCGGCAGCCACCTCGACACGCAGCCGACCGGCGGTGGTGTGGACCAACGAGGAAGGCGCCCGCTTCGCCCCGGCCATGGTCGGCTCGGGGGTGTTCGCCGGGGTGTTCGACGAGGCGTACGGCCACAGCCGCACCGATCGCGACGGCAAGACCATGGGCGAGGAGCTGAAGCGCATCGGCTATCTCGGCGCGGAGAAGACCGGCGGGCGCCCGCTGCGCGCCTATTTCGAGGCGCATATCGAGCAGGGCCCGATCCTCGAGGCCGAAGGCAAGACCGTCGGCGTGGTGCAGGGCATCCAGGGCATACGCTGGTTCGAGGTGACGGTCACCGGCAGCGAGAGCCACGCCGGCACCACGCCGATGAACCGCCGCAAGGACGCGATGCTCGGCTGCGCGCGCATCGTCGACCGCATCAATGGCATCGCCCTCGCCCATCCGCCGGGCGTGTCGACGGTTGGCATCGTCCAGGTCGGCCCCGGCTCGCGCAACACCATTCCCGGCAGCGCGTTCTTCACCGTCGATCTGCGCCATCCGCGCGACGAGACGCTGCTCGAGATGAAGGCCGAGCTGGAAGCGGCGGTCGGCGAGGTCTGCGCCGCGCTCGGCCTTGCCGCGGAATGCCGGGAGATCTGGTGGTCGCCGGCGACCGAGTTCGATCGCGGCTGCGTCGCCGCGGTGCGCCAGGCTGCCGAAGCTGGCGGCTACGCCCATCGCGACATCGTCTCGGGTGCCGGTCACGATGCCGCTTACGTCAATCGGGTGGCACCGACGGCGATGATCTTCGTGCCCTGCGCCGACGGCATCAGCCATAACGAGGTCGAAAGCGCCACGCCCGAGGACCTCGCCGCCGGCTGCAACGTGCTGCTGCGCGCCATGCTCGACCGCGCCGCGGCGCGATAGCTGGGCGGCGTCAGCGCCCGCTCAGCGCCGCGTCGGGCATTCCGTGACCGGCGGCCCCTGGTAGTCCGTGCCGCCCGGGCGGTCCTGATGCAGAGGATCCGCGCACTGTACCGGCGGCGCTACGGTGTTGCCGTAGCCATAGCCGGGCTGCTGAGCGTAACCGGGTTGCGCATAGCCCGGCTGAGCATAGCCGGGCTGAGCGTAGCCAGGGGCAGCATAGGCGGGCGGGACGGCCGTCCCGGCCACGCTGGCGGCGGCGCCGGCGCAACTGTAGACCGCGACACTGCCCGACGGGCTCTGCTGGATGCCCTGAAGCTGAGGGCTGGCTCCGTATTGCTGGCAATAGCGCGCTGCGTTGGCATTCGCCTGGGACACGTCATTGCCGACGATGCGGTAGGAAACCGTGGGCGCCGATTGCGACACCGGCCGCGAGTCATTGGCGCAGGCGGCGAGAACGCCGACGGCGGCCAGCAAGGGAAGAGCAGCAGCGCGCATGCGATTCACTCCATCGTCGTTATCCGACACAGCGACGGCGCTGGCACCACAACGGTGGTTAATTCAAGCGGCGCGCCAAAGCTGCCGACCGCGCAAAGCCGCTGCGAGCCGCTAGCGCGACCGGCTGCAGGTGTAGACCGCGACGTTGCCCGAGGCAGTCGACTGGATGCCCTGGAACTGGGCGGAGCGGCCGTACTGATTGCAATACCGCTCGGCGTTGACGCCGGCCTGCCCGACATCATTACCGGTCACCTGATAGGACACCGACGGCGGCGCCGCCGCCACTTCGTGCGGCCCGCCGCAGCCGGCGAGGAGGGCGGGGACGGCAAGCAGAGAGATCGCGATGACGCGCATGGCTGGTGGCTCCCGGTTGACGGCTGGATCGTCACTCTCTGAATGCAACACATCGGCGCGCGCACTGGTTCCGGCCCACGCGATCGAGGCCACCCATGGTTCACGCTTGTGCCCGCTCGGGACGTGGCGCACCTTCGGCGCGCCCGCGGGCAACTTATGATCGGCTTCGGCGCCGCTCGGTCAGAGTCCGGCAAGGGTTGCGGCGTTAAGGCTTTGCGCGTGAGAGATATCCTCGTGCTCGCTCCTCTTTGGGTCTGGCCCGTGCTCGCCGCCCCTTTTGTCGGCAGCTTCCTCGGCGTGGTGGTGACGCGGGCGCGGGTGCCGCAATCCATTCTGGTCGGCCGTTCCGCCTGCGCCCGATGCGGCCACCGGCTCGGCCCTGCCGATCTCGTCCCGCTGGCGAGCTGGCTCGCCACGCGCGGCCGCTGCCGCCATTGCGGGCAAAGCATCGGCGCCTTCTATCCGGCGATCGAGCTGGCGGCGCTGGGCGTCGCCCTGTGGTCCGCCGGGCTCGCCGCGGACTGGCTGCTGTGGCCGAGCTGCCTGCTCGGCTGGCTGCTTCTGGCCCTGGCGGCGATCGACCTGCGCTGCTTCCTGCTGCCGGATTTCCTGACCCTGCCGCTGCTGGCCGGAGGCCTCCTGCTGTGGGAAGTGGCGGAGCCGGCATCGCTGGTCCCGCACGCCATCGCCGCCGCCCTGGGCTTGGCCTTCGTCCTCGCCTTGCGCCAGGCCTATTGGCTGCTGCGACGGCGCGAAGGCATCGGCCTCGGCGACGCCAAGCTGCTCGCCGCGGCGGGCGCCTGGGTGTCCTGGGAGGGGCTGGCGAGCGTCCTCCTGGTCGCTTCTGTCGCGGCACTCGCGAGCACCTTGCTTCGCTATAAGCGCGGCAGTAGCATTTCGCTGGTCGACCGTGTCCCGTTCGGCGCATTCCTGTGCGTGGGAACATGGCTCGTCTGGCTTTATGGCCCGCTCGGTTGATGAGCGCGGGCCGGTTCGCACGTGGCCGGAAAGTGCGGCTGGAGCATCTCGGGTGCAACCGGCCATCGTAGGGAGTTTGGCCGCAGTGCAACAAGATCGCGTCGAGTTTGAACGGTCCCTGGCCGCGCGGCTGATCGCCGCCGGGCGCCTCGACGAGGCGTCCGCGGAGCGGGCCCTGCGCCTGCGCGCCGGCAGCGAGGAGCGGCTCGAGCGCATTCTGACCAGGCTCGGCCTGGTCCATGAGAAGCACGTCGCCGAGGCCATCTCGAGCGAGCTCGGCCTGCCGCTGGCGACCGCTGGCGACTACCCCGACGAGCCGGTCCTGGAGAGCGCCAGCCCGAAATTCCTGCGGCAGGCGCAAGTCCTGCCCTTGCGGGAGACGCCCGAGCACCTCGTGATCGCCGTCGCCGACCCGTTCAACGACTACCCGGTCCGCTCGCTCTCGCTGCTCGCCGGAAAGCCGGTCGAGATTCGCATCGCCACGCCGTCCGACGTCGAGCTCGCCCATGAGCGCCTCTATGGCGGCGAGAAGGGCTCGCTCGGGCAGATCGTCGACGAGATCGAGAACGCGGAGGATGCCGGCCCGGACGAGGACATCGACCGGCTGCGCGACCTGGCCAGCGAGGAGCCGGTCATCCGTCTCGTCAACCTGCTGATCGCGCGGGCGGTCGAGAGCCGTTCCTCGGACATCCATATCGAGCCGTTCCAGAACCGCCTGGCGGTGCGCTACCGCGTCGACGGCGTGCTGCGCGAGGGCGCGACGCCGCCGGTGCGCCTGCGCGCCGCCATCGTCTCGCGCATCAAGATCATGGCGAAGCTCAACATCGCCGAGCGCCGGCTGCCGCAGGACGGGCGCATCCGCATCGCCATCCGCGGCCGCGACTACGATCTGCGCGTCGCCACGGTCCCGACCTTGCACGGCGAGGGCGTGACCATGCGCATCCTCGACCGCTCGAGCCTGGTCGAGGATTTCGCCACGCTGGGCTTCGAGGCCGACACGCTGAAGCGCTATCTCGACCTGCTCGACCAGCCGCAGGGCATCCTCCTCGTCACCGGCCCGACCGGCAGCGGCAAGACGACGACGCTCTACACCAGCCTGCTGCGCCTCAACACGCCGGAGAAGAAGATCTTCACGGTCGAGGATCCGATCGAATACCAGCTCGACGGCGTCAACCAGGTCCAGGTCAAGCCGCAGATCAAGCTCACCTTCGCGGAGATCCTGCGCACGCTGCTGCGGCACAATCCCGATGTCATCATGATCGGCGAGATGCGCGATTTCGAGACGGCGCAGATCGCCATCCAGGCGGCGCTCACCGGCCATCTCGTGCTCTCGACGCTGCACACCAATAATGCGGCGAGCTCGATCAACCGCCTGCTCGACATGAAGATCGACGACTATCTCGTCACCTCCACCGTCAACGGCGTCATGGCGCAGCGCCTGGTGCGGCGTTTGTGCGAGGCCTGCCGCAAGCCGCGCGCGCTGCTGCCGGAGATGGTCGAGCGCCTGGGGCTGGCGCCACTGATGAACGGGCGCGAGCCGACGCTTTACGACGCCGTCGGTTGCGAGCAGTGCCACGGCAGCGGCTACCGCGGCCAGATGGCGGTCATCGAGGTCCTCGCGCTGTCCGATGCGATCCGCCGGCTGGTGCTCAACCACGCCGAGGCGCGCGAGATCCACCGCGTCGCGGTCGAGGAAGGCATGCGCACCATGTATCACGACGGGCTGCTCAAGGCGCTGGCCGGCACGACCACGGTCGAAGAGGTGTTGCGCGTCACGCGCGACGTTTAGGTCCTGGGCATGCCGCAATTCCGCTACATCGCCGTCGAGGCGTCGTCCGAGACCATCGAAGGCCGCATGGAAGCGGCGACGAAATCGGCGGTCATCGATCGCCTGCACGCCTCGGGCCACGTGCCGATCCGCATCGACGAGGTGGTCGCCTCGCCGCTCTCCGGCATCGACCTTTCCTGGATGTTCCGCGCGCGGCGCATGCCGTCGCGCACGCTGGCGCTGCTCACCGGTCAGCTGGCGACGCTGCTCCATGCCGGGCTGGCGCTCGACGAGGCGCTGGGCATCCTGCGCGAGCTGGCGACCAAGGAGCGCGAGCAGGAATGCCTGCGGCTCCTGCTCGAGCGCATCAGCGGCGGCGCGACGCTGTCGGATGCCATGGCCGAGCAGCCCGGCGTGTTTCCCGGCTTCTACGTCAGCATGATCCGCGCCGGCGAGGCAGGGGCGAGCCTCGAGACGGTGCTCGACCGCCTCGCCGAATTCCTCGAGCGCACCCAGGCGACCAAGGAGCACATCATCTCCGCCTTGATCTACCCGCTGGTCGTCGCGGTCACCTGCCTCCTCTCGATCGGCATCCTGTTCGTCTTCGTCGTGCCGCGCTTCCGGCCGATCTTCGAGCAGGCCGGCGACGCGCTGCCGCTGCCCGCGCGCAGCCTGATGGCCGCCTCCGACTTCCTGCAAGCCTATTGGTGGCTGTGCGTCGCCGCGCCGTTGCTGCTCGCCTGGGTGGTGCAGCGGCAATTCAAGAAGCCGGCGAGCCGGCAGCGCTGGGAAGCGCGCCTGCTCAAGCTCCCCGGCATCGGCGGGCTCATCGCCAAGGTCGAGGTCGTCCGCTTCAGCCGCACGCTCGCCACGCTGCTGAAGAACGGCGTGTCGCTGCTGAGCGCGCTGGCGATTACCCGCGAAACCATCCGCAACAGCGTCTTTTCCAACGCCGTCGCGACGGTGATCGAGCGCGTGAAGACGGGCAAGGGCCTGGCCGAGCCGCTGGCGCAGACAAAAGTGTTTCCGCCGCTGGTCGTCCATCTGGTGCGCGTCGGCGAGGAAAGCGGGCGCCAGGACGAGATGCTGTTCAAGGTCGCCGAGATCTTCGAAGGCGAGACCCGGCGCAGCATCGACCGCATGCTGGCGCTGCTCGGCCCGGCGCTCACCGTCGGGCTCGGCCTGATCGTCGCCGCGGTGATCGGCTCCATCCTGACGGCGGTGCTGAGCGTCTATGATTTGGCTATGTGAGGAGGCGTCCCTTGCGGTGGAGAGTGAGAGAGAGCGAGCCGTCCCAATCCGGCTTCACGCTGGTGGAACTGCTGGTGGTGCTGGCGATCCTGAGTCTCTTGGTCATGGTGGCGACGCCGCAGGTGCTGAAATATCTCGGCAAGGCGAAGAGCGATACGGCGCGCATCGAGATGAAGTCCATGTCGACGGCGCTCGACCTGTTCCTGCTCGATGTCGGCCGCTATCCGACGCAGCAGGAAGGACTGCCGGCGCTGGTCGCCAACCCCGGCGGCCTGCAATCCTGGCACGGCCCCTATCTCAAGGCGACCGTCGTCCCGCCCGATCCTTGGGGACGTCCCTACCAGTACCGCTTTCCCGGGCAGAACGGCGACTACGACCTCTACACGCTCGGCGCCGACAACATCGCCAGCCAATGACGGCGCGTCATGGGTGAGAAGGGCTTTACGCTGATCGAGCTGGTGGTGGTGCTGGCGATCGTGGCGCTGCTGCTGGCGATCGTGCTGCCCTTCGGCCTGCACCGCCGCGGTCACGACGAGCTGGCCAGCGGCGCGCGCGAGATCGCCGGGGCGCTGCGCCTTGCCCGCAGCCGGGCCATCCTGGTCAATCGCCCGGCCAGCTTCGTCGTCGATGTCGAGAACGGCTTCTATCGCCCGCCGGGCGCCACCGCGGCGCGGGCCGTGCCGACGGGCAGCCGCATCGCGCTTTACACCGCGCAGGAAGAGCAGCTCAGCGGCACCACCGGCGCGATCCGCTTCTTTCCCGATGGCAGCTCGACCGGCGGCGGCGTCGCCTTGTCGCTGGGCGGCGAGCGCTACGACATTCTGGTGGATTGGCTGACCGGCGGAGTCTCCGTCCATGCAGGCGCCGCAGCTGCCGGCCGATAATCGATCCTCGGCCGGCTTCACGCTGATCGAGATCCTCGTTGCCTTCACGGTGGCGACGCTGCTGCTCGGCGCGCTCTACCAGGTCTTCTCGGCGGGGCTGCGCTCGAGCGCGAGCGCCGAGCATTACGCCGACGCCGTCCTGCTCGCCGAATCCGGCCTCGACGCGCTGGTCGGCACGGCGGTCGCCGTCGGCGAGACGACCGATCGCTTCGGCATCTTCGAGCGCCGAACCAACATCCGCGCGCGTCCCGACCTGGGGCCGTCGGACGCGCAGCTGGCGGTCGCCCCCTACGAGATCGAGGTGCGCGTCGCCTGGCGTGAAGGCGTCCGCGAACGCGCCGTGCTGCTCTCGACGGTGCGGCCGGGGCCGCGGGAGAGGCCGCGATGAGCGCGCGGCAAGGCGGCTTCACCCTGATCGAGCTGCTCATCGCGGTGAGCCTGCTGGCGCTACTGATGGCGATGCTGTTTGCCGGGCTCAACGCCGGAACGCGGCATATCGGGCGCCAGAGCGAACGGCTCGATCGCGCCTCGCGCACCGTGCTCGCGCAGGACTTCCTGCGCGCGCAGCTCGCCGACGCCCGCGCGTTGACGCCCTCGAACGTGCCGAGCGACGCCATCACCTTCGTCGGCCGTGTCGACGGCGTCGACTTTGTCAGCGCGGCCCCCCAGGCGGTGGCGGTGGGCGGGCTGCAAGTGGTTTCCCTCGGCATCGTCGAAGCGCGCGGCGCCGGCGGCGAGCAGCTGCAGGTGGGCTGGCGCCCGTTCAAGGGCGCCGGCGCATCGGCTTCCGCGGCCGTCGCGTCCGAGCACCGGACGGTGCTGCTTGACCATATCCAGGAGGCGGCATTCGCCTATTTCGGCGTCGTCGATCCCGGGGAGGCGCCGAGTTGGCACGCAACCTGGCGGAACATGGGCTATCTTCCCTCGCTCGTCCGTCTATCCGTGACCTTCGCGGACGGGCAACGGATGCCCGAATTCGTCGTCGCCCTGCGAGCGTCGCCGGGAGCGACCGGAGCGCTCGTCAATCCCGAGCCCCAATAGTGCCTCGATACAATCCTTCCGCCTTCGTGTGACGCTGTCGCGCGGAACCGCGACACGGAAGGATCGCCATGGACGAAAGACGCTCCCGGCCTGAAACCGCGCAGGCGCAGCCGCGCCGCGGCCCGCGCGGGCTTTGGCTGCTGCTGTTCCTGCTGGCCTGGAGTTCGAGCGAGGCTGGATACGCCGCGGAGCGCCTGCCCGATCCCGAGGACGGCGCGATGGCGATCCGCTCGTACACCAACCCGTATTTCGGCCTCGCCTTTCCGTTCGCCGCGGGCTGGAAGGAAGGCGTCGCCGGACCACCGCCATCCGCCGCCGGCTATTACGTCCTCGGCGCCGCCGATTCAAAGGACGGCATCAGCGGCAATCTGCTCATCGCCGCGCAAGACATGTTCTTCGCGCCCCAACCATTCGACAACGCGATGGCGCAGATCAAAGCCGCGCGCAAGACGATGGCGGCGCTTGCGGGCATGCGGATCGACCGCGATCCGACGGCGGTGAGCATCGCCGGTCGCGACTTCGGCCGCCTCGATTACAGCGGCGTCGGCCTCTACCGCACCCTGCTGGCGACGGAAATCCGCTGTCACATCGTCGGCTTCATCGTCACCGCGAACGATCCCGCTCTGCTGCAGCAGGCGGTGCTTAGTCTCGCTCACCTGTCGCTGCCGCCGGAACCCCCTGCACAGGCGCTTGGCGGCGCCGAGCCCGGCGCCAACTTCCCGGTCTGCATCAAGGATTACGCCACCGGCGAGAACCTGCTGCGCCGGGTCGAACCGCGCTCGGCAGCCCCTTATTTCGCACGCATCGCCGTGCGGATCATCATCGGCGCCGATGGCGGCGTGAAGCACACGCACGTGATCAAGGCCTCTGACGAGCAGAGAAAAAACATCGAGGAGGCTTTGACGCAATGGCGGCTGAAGCCGCTCCAGGTGAAGGGCGAGGCGGTCGAAGTCGAGACCGGGCTGGCGTTCGAGTTCAAGCCGCCGGCGCAGTAGGCGCTGGCCGATGCGGCGTGCCCGACGCCGGCGAAAAAGGGCCGCGGATGCGCCGATGCATCCGCGGCTGACGACCGCGGTTGAGTCAGAGCGAGCGCAGAAAGTTGATCAGGTCCTGCTGATTGGCCGGGGACAGCGCATTGAAGCTCCTGATCACCGGGTTGGCTTCGGAGCCGAAGCTGGCATGCAGCTCGATGGCGGCGATAAGGTTGCTGGTGCGGCCATCATGCAGGAAGAAGATCCGCTGTCCCACGCCCCAGAGCGGCGCGCTGCGGAACTCCCGGCCGCTCGCGTTGCCCTGGCTGATGCCGTCGCCGAGCGAGCCCATGGCATGCAGCGCGAAGTCGCTGAACGGCTGGAAGGTGACTTCGCTCTGGCCGGTGAAGCGCGATTTCGCGGTGGTTTGATTGACGATGTGACAGGCCTGGCAGCCGATGTTCTGGAAAACCCTGAAGCCGTTTGTTGTCGAGGCGGTGGGTGGGGCCGGCGTCGAGGCGTCCGACAGGCGCATGAACGCCGCGAAGTTCACGACATCCGACGAGAAGGCCGCCGCCGGGCTGTTGCCGGTCGCCGCCGGCGTCAGGTTCGTCCTGTCTTCGGGCGAGCCGTTGAACTGACAGCCGGGATCGTCGTCGCGCTCGTTGGGGAAGGCCTCGTTGGTGACGCCCTGCTCGACGTTGTACGCCTCGCCGGCGAAGATAAGCAGCGACTTGTTCTGCGCCTTCCAGCCGAAGCGCGTGATGGTGCCGTCATTGCCGCTGCGATTGAACGTGCCGGAGATCCCCAAGGCAGTCGCCAGACCCGACTGCGCCGAAAGCGTCGCCTGCAGGCCGGCGTCGGAAACATTTTCCACCAGCCCGGCGCCGAAGGTCGGGGTCGGGATGCGGAAAATCACGTTGTTGCTCGTGAGTTGCGCGGCGAAGTCGGGCTGAGCGATGCTGCAATCCGGCGCATCCTTGCGCCCGGTGATCACGAACAGGTCATGGACGCCGCCATCCGGCGTGCCGTCGGCTTTCCTGACGAACCGGGCCTCGCGCACCGGGCCGTTGGCGACGATGAAGGGCGGCACCGCGTTCCGGGCGCCGTCCAAGGTCGCGACCGCCACCTGCGGATTGACCGGCGGGCTCGAGCCGCCCGTGGCGGGAAAGGCATGGCAGCCGGCGCAACCGTTCATGTTGAAGCGCGGACCCAGCCCTTGGCCGCCGCGAAAAAGGCCTGCTCGGGCGCACCGAGCCCGGCCAGCGGCCCGCCGGCACCCGCCGTGCCGCCGCGAACGCCAGGGGTCGAAAGGATGAAAGAAGTCGGCGCGCGCTATCCCGTCAGCGAAGACAGTTAGAAAACAAATAACAATCAATGTGATAAAAGACAATCTCAGAAAACGTTCTGTGGCTATGGGAAGGTCCTCCTGGTCCATCCCATGAAGATTACTTAAACCTATGGTTGACCCACAATCCGGGATTAAATTTGTTTTAACTTGAACACTCCGAGGACACAGGGCTCCGCCGCCGGCACCGCTTCCAGTCCTTTCGTATTATTTGCGGGTTGCCTCTCCCGCCCTTTCCAGGTGGTCGAAACCTGCCACCTGGGCCGGATGCCGCACCGCCTCTTGCGACTCCTGGCGGTTTCAGAACAGTGCTATGATCGCTACCGCAAATACGCGGCGAATACCTATGGAATGTTTCAGATCCCTGCTGATGCCCTCGCGGCCTGGCGACGGCGACGGATACGCTGGTGGTTCTGCTCGGCGACGGCGAAGCTACCCTGTGCCTGGAGACCCGTCAGGAGGTGAAGACCCTCGGGCGGATCGACCTGCGGGGCGAGGGCGAGGCGCATCACCGCGTCACCGCGCTGTTGCGCCAGCATGGCCTCGCGCGCGAGCTCGCTGGCGGCAGGGCGCCCACCTGCCTGCGCCTCGGCGCGGACCGGGCGCTACGTACCGTCGTCGACCTGCCGCTGGCGGCGGAAGCGAACCTCGAAGAGGTGGTTTCCTTCGAACTCGACCGCCACACACCCTTCCGGGCCGACCAAGCCGCCTTCTCCCACCGCGTTCTCGAGCGCGACCCGGCGGCGCAGCGTCTGCGCATCGAGCTCATCGTCGTGCCCCGCCCGATCATCAACCAAGCCGTTGCCATCGCCGCGCGTCTCCAGCTCGACGCGGACCGCGTCGATGTCGGCGACGCCGGCGGCCATCTCGCCGGCTCGGGCAACCTCCTGCCCTCGCGCTCGCCGATCTCGCGCCAGCGCGGCCACGAGCGAACCCTCGTCTATGGGCTCGGCGCCGCCATCGCCGCGCTCGGGCTCATCGCCCTCTATCTTCCCGTCCACACCATGCAGCGCACCGCCGACAGCCTGCAAGAGCAGTTCGAGGCGGCGAAGAAATCCGCCATCGCCGCGGCGGCCCTGCAAAAGGATATCGACGCGCTGCGCAAGGACGAGCTCTTCCTCGTCGATCGCAAGCGCGACCGCCCCACCGTGTCGAAGCTCCTGCTCGAGGCGACGCGCATCCTGCCGGACGACACCTGGCTCTCGGAATGGCAGCTCGCCGGCACCGAGATGCAGCTCACCGGATACGCCGGGTCCGCCTCGGCGCTGGTCAATCTGCTCGAGCAGTCGAAGATCTTCCGCAACACCACCTTCCAATCGCCGGTCGTGCAGGACAGCAAGAGCGGCCGCGAGCGCTTTCACGTCGCGACGCAAGTCGCCGGCGAGGACACGCCATGACCCCCGCATTGACGCCGCGGGCCAGCCGTGCCCTGGCGCTGGGCATCCTGGCTGCGCTGCTGCTGCTGGCGTTCTTCGGTTTCGTCTCGCCGCTGCTCGATACCTACCGGCAGGCGAGCGGCTCGGCCGAGCAATATCGCGCGGCGCTCGAGCACACGCGTCACGCCGGCAGCGACCTCGCCGGGCTGCGCGCCGAACTCGCACGCCTCAAGGAGCATCAGGCTTCCGCCGTCGGTTTCATGCAGAGCTCGAACCCCTCGCTGGCGGCGGCGGAGTTGCAGAACCGCATCAAATCCTCGGTCGAGGCGGCGCATGGCGAGCTGCGCAGCACGCAGATCCTTCCGGCGCGGGAGGACGGCGCGTTCCGGCGGATTTCCATCCGCGGCCAGATCGCCGTGAACACGGCGGCGCTACAGCGCGTGTTCTACGACCTTGAATCGGCGTCACCCTTCCTCTTCCTCGACAACGTCGAGATCCGCTCGCGGCCGGCGCGCCGCTCGAGCGGCGCGGAAGACGATCCCATCCTCGAAGTGCGCTTCGATCTCTACGGCTATATGCGGAGGACGACATGATCGGGTCGCGCCGCCATCGTCCGGGACGCACGCCTCTGCTGCTCGCCGCCGCTTGTGCGGTGCTGGTCGGTGTCATCTATCTCGAGCTCGACGCGCCCGACATCGAGCCGCCGGCCAAAGCCGCCGTGGCCGCGGCACAAGAGCCCGAAAAGCGGCCGACGCAAGACCCGAGCTTCTCGATGCCGCCGCTGCGCAGCTTCGCCGGCGTGCTGTCCCGCCCCTTGTTCTCGGAGACGCGCCGGCCGCCGCTGCAACCCGTCGCCGCCGCCGACACACGCGCCGCGACATTCACCCTCGTCGGCACCATCCTCTCCGCGCAGGAGCGCCACGCGCTCGTCGAGCACGGCCAGCCGCCGCGCCTCGAGCGCATCAGCGAAGGGCAGGACATCGACGGCTGGACGGTCGAACAGATTCTGCCCGACCGCGTCGTCTTCGGGCGCGCCGACGCACGCATCGAAATCAAGGCCAAGGATTCGTCGTTGCGGCCCGTCCCGTCGCGCCGCGCCGGCGCGCCCGTGACGCCAGTCAGCCCGGTTCCCGATCCCACCAATTTCGGCGTCCAGCTCGGGGCTGCGCCGGGCGGCTGAGCTACTCGCCGGTCTCGGCCGCGCGCGGTTCGCGGCTCGCCTGCCGCCACGAGAGGATGGAGTAGGGCGCGCTCGGATCGGCGGAGAGCGACACCACCGCTGCCCGCGTAAAGGTCGTGCCGCCCGCCGTCTTGCCCTCGGAGATGACGGTGGCGTTCTGCAGCACGCGATGCGCCAGGAATCCGCCGGCGGCGCCGGTCAGCGACGGCAGCTGTCCCGGCACCGGCCCCAGCCGCTGGCGCGCCGAGAGGAAATCCTCGACCTCGGCGGCATTCACATCGGGCAAGCTGCGCAGCACCTGGGGCGGCGCAGTCAGCGGATCGATGTCGGCCACGCCCGAGTAGACCGTGACGAACGGCGCGACCCGATCATAGATATCGCGCGTGACGCCAGGGACCAGGCGCAAATCCTCGATCACGCGAAACGTGGTCGCTTGCCGGCGAACCACCGGGCGTGACGCGCCGCGCCGTCCGGCGGGCGGCGCGTCCGCCTGCTGCTGCGCTTGCCGCCACTCGTCGATCGTCTGGGCAAGGCGAAACGCGTCGGCCGGGCTGAGACCCACGCTGCGCAGCAGACCCGACAAGAACTCCGGCGGCGCGGCATTGAGGTCGATCTTGCCGCCCTCGTCCTGCACGCTGACGCGGATCGTGCCGTCGGCATAGCGCAGCACGCGCTGTCGCCCATCGGCGGGCCATTGCGTCTCGGGCATGGGATCGAGAACGCCGAAAATCGCCAGCGATACGCCGGCATCGGCGATCGCGCGCGCCCCGGCGCTTTCATAATGGTTGCGCGCGAGCAAAAGCTCCGTCCGAGCGTCGCCGTTGAACCCGACGATGAGAACGGCGAGCAGCGCAAGCACCCAGACGACGACGAGGAGCGCGATGCCGCGCTCGCGCCGCCTGCCGGCGCTAGTGAACACGCAGCTCAAGCGGTTTCACCGCGCGCATGCGGTTGCGCAATTCGTCGGTCGTGGCGCGCGCCTCCTGCGCGTTGCGCAGAATCTTCGGCGTCAGCATCACCAGGAGTTCGGTGCGGGCGCTGCTCTTGCTGGTGGAGCTGAACAGCAGCGGGCCGATGATGGGAATGCCCGACAGCAGGGGAACGCCGCGGCGCCCGTTGGTCTGATTGTCGATAATGAGGCCGCCCAGCGCGATCGTTTCCCCATCCTGCACGACGGCGGAGGTGACGATCCGCCGCTGCGTGATGGTCGGCGAGTCGATCGTCGATGTCGTCGTCTTCGTCACGTCGCTGACGGATTGATCGATGTCGAGCGTGATGAGGCCGCTCGAGTTCACGCGCGGCGTGACCTGCAGCACGACGCCGGTATTGAGGTATTGCACACTGTTGACGATCGGCGCCCCGCTGGTGAGCGTGCTTTGTGCGGTCTGGGTGATGACGGGCACCTGATCGCCGACTTGGAGCGCCGCGGTCTGGTGATCGAGCACGAGCACCTCGGGCGACGAGACGACATTCACTTGGGTCAAGGTCGAGAGGGCGTTGAGGATGACTTTGATCTTCCCGCCGCCGGCGATGTAGTTGAAGCCGGGGAAAGTCGGACTGATGTCGGCGCCCGAGAGGAGGCCTGCCGCGGTCGTCGCGGCCGTGGGCAAGCCGCTGTTGAGCTCGAGCTTGCTCGAGGCCTGGCTGAAGAACCACTGCAGGCCGTATTGCAGATTGTCGTTGAGGGTGACCTCGGCGATGGTCGCTTCGATCAGCACTTGCAGCGGCACGACATCGAGCCGCTTGATGGCCTCCTCGATCATGCGGTAATCGCGCGGTCGCGCGTAGACGACGAGCGCGTTGTTCTTCTCGTCGGCAACGATCCGCACCGACGGCATCTGCAGGTCGTTGGCGCCGCCGCCGCCGCGCAGGCCGGGCTGGAGCGCCTGCTGCCGATCGGAGAGGCTGCCCGTCTGCTGCCGGCGAGCGCTCGGCGACTGAGCGCCCGTCCCCATGCCGAGGCCGGTGCCGCTGCCCGCCGACGGCAAGCCTGCGCCAGCCGAGGTCGAACCGGGCACCGCGTTTGTCGGCAACATCGAGCTGGATGTCGGCAAGCCGCCGGCGGCACCGCCGGCGCCGGCCACGCCCTGCTGCGAGCTCATGTCGACCAGCTTCATGCCGGGCGCGACCTCGGGCTGCACGGTGCTCACCGAGCCCGAGGAGAGCAGCTGGGTCAGCACCGCCGCGAGATCGGCGGCGCGGCTGTTCTGCACATGATATTCGAAGACCCGCGGCGTCGTCTGGTCGTCGCCGTAATCCAGCCGGTCGACCCAGGTCTTGACCTGCCCGAGATAGGCCTGATGCGGCGAGATGACGAGGATCGCGTTCAAGCGCTCGATGGGCAGGATGCGCACCAGCCCTGCCAGGGGGCCCGATCCGCCTTCCCCGAAGATCGCGTCGAGTTCGCCGGCGACGTCCTTGGCCGTGCCGACCCGCAACGGATAGAGCGCGAAGGAGGTGCCGGTGAGCCAATCCACATCGAACTGCCGCACCAGATCGACGAATCCGTCCATGTCGGAACTCGCCCCGGCGATGACCAGCAGATTGCGCGCGGCGTCGACCTGGATGACGCTGCCCGGCGGCAGAAAGGGCTCGAGCACGCCCTTGATTTCGTTCCCCGAGACGAAATGCAGCGGCAGCACGCGCACGGCATAGCCCGCCTGGCCGCGCGCCGCCACCGCGCCGGCGCTCGATTTCGCCGCATCCTCGATCGCCAGCACGCGATAGAGGCCGTTCACCTGCACCAGCGCCAAGCCATTCGCGCGCAGCACGCTCTCCAAGGTCGGCAGCACCGCCTGGCGCGGCACCGGGCCGCCGGTCTGCGCGGTGATCATCGCCTGGATCTTGCTGTCGACGACATAGTTAAGATGCAGCTGATTACCGAGGATCTCGCGCACGACTTCGCGAACATCGGCATTGACGAAGTTGAAACTCACATCGCCGTCGGGCGCGACGTCGACGCGCGCGGTGCGTGGCGCCGGCGGCGCGACGAATACGCCCGTGCCCGGCGAGACGAGCGGGCCCGCTCCGCGTGCCTCTTTCGCGGCGGCGGCGGTGTCGAGCGGCGTCGGCGCCTGCGATGCGGTCTCCGACAGCGTTCCACGCACCGGCAGGGGCGGCCGTGACGCCGCGGCGCCGGTGAGCGGCGCGCGCGGCGGCGCGCACGCGGCCAGCAACACCGCCAAGCCGAGCGCCAAGACGCGGCCTCGCGACGGAAGCAGCGTCGGTCCTAGGATGGACGAATGCGCCGGCCGGCTGGACTCTGCGCTGCGCTCTCGCTCCGGCGAAAGCCGCGCGCGTCCGACGCTCCCGGCGTCATACGATATGCTGATGTCGCCCATAATGTGCGTGCCACTGCAACGGTACCGCCCGAGTACCGGCTCGATCCTACCGTGCTGGCCGCGCGAGTCTAGCCGATTCGCCCGCGCCGCCGCGGCAAATAGAGCAGGCGCGCCAACTGCACGTGCGCGAGCGCGATCATTAAGGTTGTTTGGTCCCGATTGGCCGCAGTCATTGCCGCGGATCGGCGAAATTCTCGCGCGCGCCGCCCTGCCGCCGTGCTGATATTGCCGTTGACCTTGAGCGGGCCGCGCTTGCTGCGGCGCAACAAAAAGAATGGCGCGCCCGGCGACCCTCAGGGACGCGACTTCGGCGGCTTCTCGGCGAGGCCGAACAATTGCTCGCGGCGGCTCATTTCCGCCCATACGCTGGCGGGATCGATGCCCAGCGCGAACCACAGAACGACGAGATGATAGAGCAGGTCGGCGCTCTCGCTGACCACGCCCTCGTGCCGCTCGCGCACGGCATCGATGGCGACCTCGGCCGCCTCCTCCACCAGCTTTTGACTCATCTTGGCGAGTCCCGAGGCCAGCAGCTTCACCGTGCGCGCGTTGTGCACTTTGGCGCCGCTCTGGCCGGCCAGCGCCTCGAAGAGCTTCGTCAGCGCCGCCGAATCCGCCAGGCCGCCGCTCGCCGCTGCGTGCTTGCCCTTGCTGCTGTTGCCCATGCCTTTGACGCCCAAAGCGATGCCAGGCGACCATGGTGGGCGCTCAATCGTTAACACATGGTGTTGTGGCTGCGGCGCCGCGGCACGGTATGATGGCGCGCGCCGGAGGCGAGCATCGGGAGCACGAAGCATGGCCGATTTGCCGAAAACCGTCGACATCCACGAGGAAGGCCCGCGCGAAGGCTTCCAGATCGAGAAGGGGCCGATCGCCGCCGCCGACAAGGTCCGTTTCATCGAGGCCTTGGCCGAGACCGGGCTCAAGGAGGTGCAATGCGTCTCCTTCGTCGACCCCCGCCGCGTCCCCGGCCAGGCCGATGCCGAGCAGGTGGCGGCTGCGATCCGCCGCCGCCCCGGGGTCCGCTATACCGGGATATGGCTGAACCTGCGCGGATTGGAGCGCGCGGTGAAGACGCCGCTCGACGTTGCCGGCAGCCTGCAGATGAGCGCGTCGGAGACCTTCTCGATCCGCAACACCAACAAGAACACGGCCGAGACCTTGGCCGAGCAGCGCCGCGCGCTCGACTATTACCGCGCCCACGGCATCCCCGTGACCTCGGCGATCGTCATGACCGCGTTCGGCTGCAATTTCGAGGGCGCGATCGCGCCGGAGCGGGTGCGCGATTGCGTCGGCATGCTGCTCGACCTGGCGCAGGAATATGGCGTGAGCCTCGACACCATGCGCCTCGCCGACACCGTCGGCTGGGCCAACCCCAGCGCCATCGCCCGAACCATCGGCGCCGTGCGCGAGCGCTGGCCCGATCTCCCCGTCGCGCTCCATCTCCATGACACGCGCGGCGCCGGCCTGGCCAACGCGCTCACCGGGCTGCAGCTGGGCGTCGCGCATTTCGACAGCTCCTGCGCCGGCCTCGGCGGCTGTCCCTTCGCCGGCCACAAGGGCGCGGCGGGCAATATCTGCACCGAGGATCTCGTCTTCCTGTGCGAGGAGACGGGCATCGCGACCGGCATCGACCTCGATGCGCTGATCGACTGCGCGCGCCTGGCCGAGGCGATCGTCGGCCATCCGCTGCCCGGCAAACTCATGCATGCCGGCAGCCTGACGCGCTTCCGCCAGGCCGCGTCCGGCCGCGCCGCCTGAGGCGCAGCGGGCGCCGGCCCGCGGGCGAGTGCTACAGCTTGCACCATCTGGGAACGCGGCCGGAAGCGGCCGCCGGCCGGCGACGCTCGCCAAGGATCACGCAAGGCCGCGGAAATCCGCGGCTTCGCACGCCTCGATGTATCACGTGAAACCTATACTTTGCGGCGCGAGTGCTACAGGTCGCGGCGCGATCCGCTACAGCAGCGCTAACGCAGTGGACCATGCCGCGCACCATGACTGCGCCAGCGCCGCTCCATCGCTGCTAGCGCGCTGCATGAGCAGCATTGCGTCCTTCGACTCGCGGCTTCGCCGCGGCTCAGCGATGAGGACGGGCGAGGATGGCATCGCCACTAATGATGAAGAGCGAGGATGGCATCGCCACTAATGATGAAGAGCGAAGATGGCGTCGCCGCTGTTGATGCAGCGAAGAAAGCCCTCATCCTGAGCGGGCGCGCAGCGCCCCAGTCGAAGGACGCAATGCTGCTCATGCAGCGCCCTCGCCGCTTCAGCGCTTCCCTTCGGCGATCGCCCAGCCCGCCTCGGCAAGCGTGCGCGCCTTGGCGCCGCGCTCGAGCGCGCCGGGCGAGCTGGCATTGCCGTCGAGGCCGCGCGTGTAGACGCCCTGGGCGATCGCGGCGAGGCGGAACAGCGACAGCACGAGATAGAAATCCCAGTCGGCGATGAAGCTGCGGCCGGTGCGCCGGCAATAGGAAGCGACGTAATCGGCCTCGGCAGGTATGCCGTGGCCCGGCCCGACTTTGGCCAAGTCGCCGCGATTACCGTCGGGCACGTGCCAGGGCAGGCAATTGTAGGCGAGATCGGCGAGCGGATGGCCGATCGTGCCGAGCTCCCAATCGACGATTGCGAGCACGCGCGGCTCGCGCGCATGCCAGATCATGTTCTCGAGCCGGAAATCGCCGTGCACGATGCTGGTCTCGTCGGCGGCCGGGATATGCGCGGGAAGCCAGCGCATGAGATCGTCCATGGCCGGCAGCACGTCGGTCCGGCTCGCCTGGTACTGCGTCGACCAGCGCGCGATCTGGCGCTGCGCGTAGCCGCCGGCCTTGCCGTAATCGCCGAGACCGATCGCGGCGTAGTCGACCGCGTGCAAGCGCGCGAGCGCCGCGTTCATCGCGTCGTAGATGGCGGCGCGCTCGGCCGGCGACGATTGGGGAAGCGTGTAGTTGCGGAACACGCGGCCCGCGACATGCTCCATGATGTAGAACGACTGGCCGATCACCGACGCGTCCTCGCACAGCGCGTGAGTGCGCGCCACCGGCACGTCGGTCGCGGCCAGCGCGGATATCACCTTGAACTCGCGCTCGACCGCGTGCGCCGACGGCAGGAGGTGGCCCGGCGGCTTCTTGCGCAGGACATAGCGCCGGCCGCCGCCGTCGCGCAGCAGGAAGGTCGGGTTGGACATGCCGCCCTCGAACTGCGCCACCGTGAGCGGCGGCGCGAAGCCCTCGATGTGGCGCGCCATGAAGCGCGCTAGCGCCACCTCGTCGAAGTGGTGCTGCGGCGCGACCGGCGCTGCGTCCTCGGTCGAGGTGACGGTGGTTGCCGCGGTCATCGCGTTGCTCCGGCCC
>WNEZ01000644.1_pt1 | contig 47366 bp, 36 predicted proteins | sample 5400521 | NCBI WGS metagenome assembly WNEZ01 (sample SAMN13153339, study PRJNA577476) | soil metagenome | isolation source: 120 cm saprolite under Douglas fir tree site 2 hole 1 replicate 1 | place: USA:California | collected 2015-04-18
TCTATGCCAGACGGCTACAGGTGCAGGAGCGGCTGACGGAGCAGATCGCCGAGGGTCTTTGCCGGGTGCTCAACCCCAGCGGGGTGGGCGTGGTGATCGAGGCCTACCATCTCTGCATGATGATGCGCGGAGTGCAGAAGCAGAATTCGAAGACGATAACTTCAGCGCTCCGAGGTGCATTCCGCGAAGATCCCAAGACGCGCGACGAGTTCCTCCGTCTGGCGCATTCCTACGGCGGAACCCCGCAATACTGACGGGGCGATCGACCTACGCCCTACTGCTTGCTGATCGCGAACATGCGCGCGATATCCTCCTCAAATTCGTGGATACGCGCGCTTTTCGTTTGATCGTTCCAGCCGAGCAACGGTGCAACGATGTCCGCTGCGCGTGGAGCGACGCTCTTGCCGTGATCACGCGTCTCGAACGCCAGGTGCGTGCGGCGGATCAACAAATCGCTTAGCGTCTGCGCCATCTCGTTGGAAACCCCGTACACGAGATGCGCTCCCGTATAATCGAGTCCTTCAACCAGTGGTTTCGCGAGCGATGTGTCCTCGCGCAGTAGTCGCGCGATTTCCTTCTGGCGATCCACGCCGGGAAGCTCGACGGAGTCGGTCGGAGCCGCGCTCCTCTCCTGTCCAAGCGCTTCCTGAACGCGATCCACGATCTCGGCCGCCATCGAGCGGTATGTCGTGAGCTTTCCACCCGTGACGTTGATAACACCCGAGCCATCGGTCAAAATGCTGTGCTCGCGCGAGACCGCGCTTGGATTCGCGGCCTGACCGCTCGCGAGCGGTCTGATCCCCGCCCAGGCGCTCACCACATCATCCTGAGTCAGCTGAGCCCGCGGGAAATACGCATTCGCCGAGCGAAGCAAGTAGTCCACGTCGGCAGCTGAGGCGTGCACTGTCTCCGGAGACTCATCGGTCCAGGTATCGGTTGTACCAATGATCGCTTGCGGGCCCGCGGGAAGACAGAACATCACGCGACCATCAACCGGGGAGATCAGGGTAAGTGCGTCCCGATTCCCGACGCGCTCGCGGGGAACTCCGATGTGTGCTCCCTTGCTGCCGTGCAGCCGTCTCGCGCGTTCGCCGCTGTCGAACGTGTTCTGCCAGACGCCCGTGGCGTTGACGACGACCCGCGCGCGGAACTCCCTGCTTTTGCCCGTGTGCTGCGATCTCGCGACTGTTCCCACAGCCTTGCCAGCGTCGCGAATTATCTCGGTCACGCGAGTATGACTGATGACGGTCGCGCCGAGCTCTCGAGCGGCTACGGCGTTCGCCACCGTTAGTCGTGCGTCATCGGTGGATGCGTCGTAGTAAACGGCGCCCCCCAACAATCCGGCGCTTTTGAGACACGGCTCACGGTCCAGCGTCTCGGCCGCATTCAGCGTCGAGTGCTTTCTCGATCGTCCCATTGCCATGAGCTGATAAACGAGCAGCCCGGCGCTCAGCTTCACCTTTCCGACACGCGCGCCACGGTAGATCGGCCACGTGAACGCCAGCGGCCTCACGAGATGCGGGGCAATTCGAAGCAGCGTCTGACGCTCGCGGATCGACTCGTGAACAAGGTGCAGCTGTCCCTGTTCCAGATATCGAATGCCGCCGTGAATCAGCCGCGAGGAACGGCCCGACGTCCCGCTGGCAAAATCATCACGCTCTTCCGCACCCGGTGATGCCGCCTCCGATTACAAGAAGGTCGAATTGTTCTCCGGAGAATTCAGCCATTCTCTTCGATTATTAGAGAGGGAAAGAAGCAGCGGAATTATAAGGAATTTGACCGCAAGATTCGGATATCACGCCTGCTGACGGACCGGCATCATTCGGCACGAACAGCGAAACAGACCGTTCCACAGTGAGGATATCATGCAGTCCTATAGCGTAGTGGCCGTCGGAGACCGAATCGCAGACACTGTCCGCAAGACACTGCGGTCACCGGGCTATGGTCATCCCGCCCACACCGAAGTGGCCACCGGTTACGGGCCATGCCGGCAGTGCCTCAGAGCTTTTGCAGTCGGCACAGAACGCCGGATACTGTTTACCTACGACCCCTTCTACGGAAAGGAGAACCTTCCCCTGCCCGGGCCCGTTTTCATCCACGAGCGCGAATGCGAGCGATATCGCCAAGATGGGGGCTTTCCGGCGGACATGCTTTCCCACCGGCTTACTCTCAACGCTTATGCGCCGGGCCGGCAACTGGTTGCCCAGAGGTATGTTTCCAACGGGCTCGTTGAACCCGAGTTCCAGCGGCTACTTCTGGATCGCGAAGTAGCCTATATCCACGTGCGTGATACTGACGCCGGCTGTTATGATTTCTGTATTGAAAGAACGAGCGACAAGGAAGGCGTTGATGAGAGCAAAACATCCAACGGAGGAGGCTCCCGTGAATGAAGCTATTGCCTGGGAGTCAGTGCTCCACAGAGACTCCTCCGCCGATGACCGCCTCCGCTATGGTGTCACCACGACGGGTATCTATTGCCGTCCATCGTGTCCGTCGCGGCGGCCAAAGCGCGATAACGTCGCTTTCTTCTCGTCTTCAGAGGCGGCGGAGCGGGCGGGATTCCGCGCCTGCCAGCGCTGCCGTCCCGATCGAGCGAAGTCAACCCACCCCGCAGTCGAGCGCGCGCGGGATTACATCGACAATCACATCGCCGATCTCGGCGATGAGCGCATCACGCTCGAGTTGCTTGGCGAGCGGTCGGGACTCAGCCCATATCATCTCCAGCGAAAATTCAAGGAGCTACTCGGACTCACTCCGGCCCAATACATTCGCGCGCTGAAGAGCGAGCGGCTCAAGGGCGAGCTCAAGCGCGGTGAGACCGTGAGCCGCGCTACCTTCGGCGCCGGCTATGGGTCGAGCAGCAGAGTCTATGGCGACTCCGACAAAAGACTCGGGATGACACCCGCGACGTACCGCCGTGGCGGCGCCGGAGCGCACATCGACTACGTGATTGCGACAACATCGCTCGGGACGCTGCTGGTCGGCGCAACCGATCGTGGCATCTGCGCGGTTACACTCGGCGACGACGCGAAGACTCTCGAGGCAGCGCTCGAGCGCGAGTATCCCGCTGCCACGCGCACGCGCGTCGCAACTCCGTCGAGCTCACTAGGCGTGTGGGTGGCTGAAATCATTGAGATGGTAGATAGCGATCGTGTGCGACTGGACATCCCGTTCGACATTCAGGCCTCGGCGTTTCAGTGGAAGGTCTGGCGTGAGCTGCAGAGGATTCCGTTTGGCGAGACACGCTCTTATAGCGAGATCGCCAGTGCCATCGGAGCTCCGAAAGCAGTGCGCGCCGTGGCGAGCGCGTGCGCGAACAATCGAGTTGCCGTCGTCATTCCCTGCCATCGTGTCGTAAGACAAAGCGGTGCTCTCGGTGGATATCGATGGGGGCTCGAGCGCAAGCGGTTGCTGCTCGAGAAAGAGCGTGCCACGAGAGTGGAAGGCACGTCCTAGATAGATAAACGGCGCCCGTCTAAGTTCCCTTCATGGCAACATTCGGGAACGGGCGCCGCGTCGCGATAGTCGCGGGCGTGCGGACGCCATTTGCAAAGGCCGGAACAGCCTTCAAGTCGATTTCCGCGATCGAGCTTGGCAAGTTGTGCGTCGCGGAGTTGCTCCAACGCACGAATCTGGATGGAAAGGAAGTGCAGGCGCTGGTGTTCGGCACAGTGGTTCCGTCAGTGGTCGAGCCGAACATCGCGCGCGAGGTCTCTCTGCTGCCCCTCTTACCAAAGGGTGTCCAGGCGTACACCGTGAGCAGAGCGTGCGCGTCGGCGAATCAGGCGATCACCGACGCCGCCGACCAGATCGCTCTTGGCCATCTCGATGTTGCGATCGCCGGCGGCTCGGAATCGCTCTCTAACATTCCGATTCTCCACTCGCAAAGGTTCGCGGAGACGCTCGTTCTGGCGTCGAAGGCGAAATCACTGCCCGCGCGGCTCAGGATTCTCGCCCGCCTTCGTCCCAGGGATTTCGTTCCCATCACGCCGGCGATCGCCGAGCCTACGACCGGCGAGACGATGGGACAGTCGGCGGAGAAGATGGCCAAGCTCAACGCGATCTCGCGCGAGGAACAGGATCACTTCGCGCTTCGCTCGCACCGTCTCGCGTCCGCGGGCACCGCCGACGGAAGATTGACGGCCGAGATCATGCCGGTCTACGTACCGCCGAAATTCGAGAGCGTGCTAATATCGGACAACGGCATTCGAGAGGATACGAGCTACGAGCAGCTCGCAGCGCTCAAGCCTGTTTTCGACAGGAAATACGGTTCAGTGACTGCCGGGAATTCCTCGCCGCTCACCGATGGTGGCGCGTGCGTTCTCCTCATGAACGAGGAAAAGGCAAAGGCGCTCGGCTATCCTACGCTCGGAATAATCAGATCGTACGCCTACGCCGCACTCGATCCCGGAGAGCAGCTTCTTCAGGCGCCGGTGCTGGCGGCACCGGTCGCGCTCAAGCGGGCCGGGCTCACGTTGAAGGACATCGATCTGGTGGAGATGCACGAAGCGTTTGCCGCGCAGGTGTTGTCGAATCTCAAGGGATTCGAGTCGAAGTGGTGGGCGGAGAGAGCGGGTTTCTCGCAACCGGTGGGCGAGGTGGATCGAGCGAAGCTCAACGTCATGGGTGGCTCTATCGCCATTGGGCACCCATTTGGCGCGACCGGTGCGCGAATCACGACGACGCTTCTGAACGAGCTACGGCGCCGTGACGGACGATTCGGATTGATGACCGTATGTACGGCCGGCGGTATGGGCTTCGCGATGGTCGTAGAGAGAACACGATGAGCTCGGCTTCGGAAGTCACGATCGGCGGATTGGTCGGGACACGGTGGAAACCGGCGCTCTCCGTCGAAGTCACCGACGGAGTCGCGATCATCACGTTCGACCTTCCGAACGAGTCGGTCAACAAGCTGAACCGCGCGGTGAAGGACGAGTTCGTCGCGCTCGTGAGCAGACTCGAGCGCGACGCGACCGTCCAGGCAGCGGTGTTCATCAGCGGCAAGCCCGACGTCTGGATTGCGGGCGCCGACATCGAAGAGTTTTTGCAGCTCAAGACGGCGACCGACGCCGAGCGACTGAGCAGGGATGGGCAGATGCTCCTCGATTCGGTCGAACACCTGCGGGTTCCGATAATCGCCGCGATACATGGCGCGTGCCTCGGCGGTGGACTCGAGACGGCGCTTGCCTGTCGCTACCGCATTGCGACGGACCATCCCAAGACCATCCTCGGTCTTCCCGAAGTTCAGCTGGGACTGATTCCCGGCGGGGGCGGCACGCAACGGTTGCCGCGCAGGATCGGGCTCACCAACGCGCTGGACATGATTCTGACCGGCAAGCAGGTCCGCGCGAAAAAGGCGCTCGACCTAGGATTGATCGACGAGCTCGTGCACCCGTCGATACTCCGCACCGTCGCCATTCAGCGGGCGCGCGAGGTCGCGGAGGGGAAAAGGAAGAGCGAGCGGCACACCGGTGGGATGAAGGGCGTCTTCATCGATGGGAACCCAGCGGGACGCGCGATAGTGCTCCGGAAGGCGCGCCAGCAGACGCTCGCGAAATCGCGCGGCCATTATCCCGCGCTGATCGCCGCCATCGATGCCGTCGCCGCCGGTTACGAGAAGGGCGTTGCACATGGGTATCGCGAGGAGTCTCGCCACTTCGGGGAGATGGCGATGACCGATGTGTCGCGACAGTTGATCTTCCTCTTCTTCGCGACGAACGAGCTGAAGAAGGATCCTGGCGTCGAGCCCTCACAACACCCGGACCTGCCCGTCGCGGCGTTCGAGCCGCTGCCCGTCAACAAGATTGCGATCATCGGCGCCGGATTCATGGGAGCGGGGATCGCATCGATCGCGGTGCAGCACGGGAGTCTCGTGCGTCTCAAGGACGCCGATCATGCTCGAGTCGCGAAAGGTTACGCGGCTGTGCGGGATATTCTGAAGGAGCGCCTCACCAGAAAGCAGATCACGAAAATCCAGTACAGCGACTACATGGCGCTGCTCGGCGGAACCGTCGACTATTCAGGATTCGGAAATGTCGATCTCGTGATCGAAGCTGTGTTCGAGGATCTCGCGATCAAGCACCAGGTGTTGCGGGAGACGGAAGCGTCGATCAGTCCCAATGCGATCTTCGCCACTAATACATCTACTATTCCGATTTCCCTCATCGCGCAGGCATCGAGCCGTCCCGAGCGCGTGCTCGGAATGCACTTCTTCTCCCCGGTGCAGAAGATGCCGCTCCTCGAGGTTATCACGACGGCGGAGACGTATCCGCAGGTGACCGCGACGGCGGTGGCCTACGGGAAGAAGCTGGGGAAGACTGTCATCGTCGTGAATGACGGACCGGGGTTCTACGCCAACCGGATTCTCTCGCCGTACATCAACGAGGCCGCCATTATGCTCGACCAGGGCGTCGCGGTCGACATAATCGACAAGGCGCTCGTCGATTTCGGATTTCCCGTAGGCCCGATCACGCTCATCGATGAAGTCGGACTCGACGTCGCGACCAAGGCGGGGAAAATCATGGCCGATGCATATCCGGACCGGATGCAGCCGGCGAAATCGATTCAGGCGGTGGTTGCGGCCGGGCGTTACGGGCGAAAATCGAAGAAGGGTTTTTTCACCTACGACAAGGAAGGGAAGAAGGGAGAGGTCGACCCTTCCGTGTACGGCCTTTTTCTCACGCCGGGAAGCATTCCAATTGTAAAATCTATCGCGCCTCCCGCCGGAGCTGAGGCGACGGCCCTACCGGAAATGCCGGCCGTGCAGATTCAGCAGCGGACCGTACTTGCGATGCTCAACGAAGCCGCGCGGTGCCTGAGCGATGGAATCATTCGCTCGGCGCGGGATGGCGACGTTGGAGCGGTGTTCGGAATCGGCTTTCCACCATTTCGAGGCGGACCATTCCGCTACATGGATTCACTCGGCATTCAGATTGTGGTTCAGCGACTCGAGGACCTGAACGCCCGCTTTCCGGGACGCTTCGAACCCGCGGAACTGCTGCTCGAGATGGCTCGACGGAGGCAGGTCTTCTATCCCGACGAGCGCTCGTGAGAATAGGAGTGCCGGCCGAAGTGCGTTCGTCGTTTCTTGCAGTGGCGACAGTGATAGCACTCGTCGCGTGCACGCCACCAGCGCCGCGACCGCTGACCCCGGCGGACTATCCCCGCACTCGCCCCGAGCTGACACGATATCGCGAAACCTCCCATTACGCGGACGTCAGAAAGTTTCTCGACTCGCTGCGGGCGCTCCGAGCGCCTCTGTTTTTTGGATCGATCGGCAAGACGAGTGAAGGGCGCGACATTCCCTATGTCATCGCGTCACGACCGCTCGTTTTCACGGCATCCGAGGCGAAGCGAACGGGGCGGCCGATTGTGTACGTCCAGGGCAACATCCACGCGGGCGAAGTTGAGGGAAAGGACGCGCTCCTGGCGCTGATTCGCGATCTCACCTTTTCGAGCAAGCCGAACGTGCTCGACTCCATCGTTCTGATCGCCGTGCCGATCTACAACGCCGACGGGAATGAGCGGTTTGCGCCGCAATCGGTGAACCGCACGGAACAGAATGGGCCCGAGATGGTCGGCGTCCGACCGAACGCGCAGAACCTCGATCTCAACCGCGACTACGTAAAGGCAGAAGCTCCGGAGACGCGCGCGTCATTAACAATGTTCAACACCTGGGATCCAGACGTGTTCGTCGATCTCCACACCACCGACGGAAGCTTCCATGGATACGCGCTGACGTATTCCCCGTCGTTGAGCCCGGCCGCGGTGTTCGGAGGAGTTTACGCGCGCGACTCACTGCTCCCGGTTCTGCGTGAGCGATTGCGGGCGCGCGACGGCTTCGAGGTCTTCGATTACGGAAACTTCATTTCCGACCAGCCTGGCGCCATTGCGGACACGAGCGTGCATGAAGGCTGGGCAACCTACGACCCGCGCCCACGCTTCGGCACCAACTATTATGGAATTCGTGGCCGCATCGGAATCCTGAGTGAAGCGTTCTCGCACGATTCGCTCGCCCGGCGGATCGCTTCCACCTACGCGTTCGTCAACGAGGTTCTTTCGCTGGTCGCTGAGAAAGGAGGCGCGATCAGATCGCTGACCGCGCGCGCGGATAGTCAGCCGCTCGCGTGGGGTCGGTCTCCCGATTCCGTGCAAATGGTCGCCATTCGCTCCGAGCTCATCACAACGCCGCGAATGATGGATGTCATCAAGGAGGATCTGGAGAAGACCGGCGACTCCTCGTTGACCCAGCCTGGCGTCCCGCGCGGCGAGCGACGCACGGGGCGTTTCAGAACTATTCGCATCCCTGTCTACGATCGCTTCACATCGACGCTCGATCGAACACCTCCGGCAGCTTACGTGGTGGCGCCCGGGGACACCGCGGTCGCGGCATTACTCCGGCTCCACGGCATTCGCGTCGATCGTTCCGATTCCGCCTGGAGGGCGCGCGGGGAATCCTTCACGATCGATTCGATCATCACCGCTCCGCGGACGTTTCAAGGGCACCATGAAGTCCGTCTCAGAGGCCGATGGGAGCGAGGATTGCAGACTCTTCCCCCGAAGTCGTTCATCGTGTCTACGGCGCAGCCACGCGGCGAGCTCGTTGTCTATCTGCTCGAACCGGAGAGCGACGATGGCTTCACTACCTGGAATCTGTTCGACAACGATCTCAAGAAGGGCGGCCAGTTCCCGGTGACAAGAATCTTCGATCTCTCACGGCGCGGTCGCGCCGCCAATCGCCGGTCGTCCGTGTCAACCACACAGCCACTCCAGAACTGATGCTCCGTAGTGCACTGCTCTACCTCTCGGACCAGCAGCAGATATTCAAATTCGTCCGCAACAACAGGGTGGCAAAGAGCTTTGCCAACCGGTTCGTCGCCGGCGAGACCGTCGATACGGCTCTCGCCGCCGTCGCCAGGCTCAACGCGCGCGGTATCACTGCCTCGCTCGACCTGCTGGGCGAGAGCGTTCACAACGAAGCGGAGGCGCGCGCTGCGGGCGAGGCGTACATCAGCATGCTCAACCGCATCCACGAGCAGAAAGCGGATGCCAACGTCTCAGTCAAGCTCACGGCAATGGGACTCGATATCTCGGAGGACCTCTGCGCCGCGAACATGCAGAAGATCCTGCAGCGCGCGAGCGACTGTGGCTCGTTCGTGCGCATCGACATGGAGTCGAGCGAATACACTCAGCGCACGATCGATCTGTTCGAGCAGCGGCTCTATCCGGCGTACCCCGAGCACGTGGGGATCGTGCTCCAGAGCTATCTCTACCGCACCTTCGCCGACGTCGAGCGCGCGATTTCGATCAAGGCGCGCGTCCGTCTCTGCAAGGGAGCCTACAAGGAGCCGGAGACGGTCGCCTTTCCCGACAAGAAGGATGTTGATGCGAACTACGTTCGGTGCATGCACGAGCTGATGCTCAAGGGGAACTACCCTGGCATCGCCACCCACGACGAGGCGATCATCAGGGAAGCGAAACGATTCGCCAAGGCAAACGACGTCGCGCCCGATCGCTACGAGTTCCAGATGCTCTACGGCGTGCGCCGCGATCTCCAGGACCAACTGGTCCGCGAGGGCTACCGCATGAGGGTGTATGTTCCATTTGGAACTCAATGGTACCCGTACCTCATGAGGCGTCTCGCCGAGCGTCCCGCCAACGTTGCGTTCCTCACCGGAAACGTATTCAGGGAGATGGTCGGCAAGCGCCGGCTCCGCTGACGATGGGCAGATTCCTTCCCCCCGACCATTCGAAGGGCGACCCGAATACGATCGGCGGGTACATGGCGGTACACGACCGCCCAGCCGCATTCGAAGGAAGCGACGGCGCTTCCTACAGCGTGGAGATCGTGAGCGATACCAGCGGAGAGAAGCAACGACCTTTCGCCGCCTATCTGCTGTTCGTCCGCTGGGCCCAGGGCGATCCCGTCGCCAGCGGGCATCTGGAGACGGAGTTTCTCGCCTTCGCCGCCACCGAGGAAGAGGCGCGCAAAATGGTGGGCGCACTATCGCTCAACGAAGTGAAGTTGAAACTCGATGGCCTCATCAAGGCGAAGCGCAGCGAGCTGCTGCCCTGGTGGGATTCGATGCGCAACGAGGGTAGCAGTTGACGCGCAAGGAGGGCGTCGTGCTCAAAGGGACGGGCGGAGTATGGCACGTCCGCGCCGACTCGGGAGAGACGCACGAGGCGTCGCTTCGAGGCAGACTCAAGCAGGAGCGTAAGGAAGACAGGAAGCTGGCGGTCGGTGATCGGGTCGTTCTGGAGATCGATGAGCGCGGTGTGCACTGGGCGATCGCCGAGATTCTTCCCCGGCATTCAAAGCTGGCGCGACGCGAACCGGGAGCAGGGCAGGGCGAGCGTATCGTCGCCGCCAACGTCGATCAGGTCGTCGTCGTCTTCTCAGCGGCCAAGCCGGAGCCCCACCGCCGGATGCTCGACCGGTTTCTGGTGATCGCGGAGGGGAATTCACTTCAGTCCCGGATCGTCATCAATAAGATCGAGCTGGTCGACAAGGACGCAACGGAGCGGGCATTCGCCGATTACGTCGCGGCCGGCTATCCGGTGCATCTCACCAGCGTCAAGCAGCGCATCGGGCTCGACGAGCTGCACGACGTGCTAGCGGGAAAAACCTCGGTGCTCACCGGACCGTCTGGCGTCGGAAAATCCTCACTGATGAACGCCATGTACCCGGGACTCGATCTGCGCGTCGGCGAGATCAGCGAGTCGGTGAACAAGGGCCGGCACACGACCGTGGGTGCATTGCTGCATCCGTTGCCCGACGGTGGTTACGTCGTGGATACGGCCGGCTTGCGCGAGGTCGGAATGTGGGGCCTCGCGTCCGAGCACCTCGACGAATGCTTCCGCGAGTTTCGTCCGCACATTGCGGAATGCAAATTCGGAGACTGCACGCATCGGGTCGAGCCCGGATGCGGGGTGCGTCGCGCGGTGGCCGAAGGTTCGATCAGCGCCGAGCGTTACGACAGCTACCTTCGGCTGCGTGAGGAGATAGAGGATTCAGAAAGAAAGTGGGCGCCGTACTCCGCAGCATCTAAATCGCAGCGACGGCGCTCATAACTGCAAACTGAACGGGTGCGAGAAGTCAGTAGCGTAGATCACAGTTGCCGGTTCAGTACGCCCGGACTTGCCTCCGTCGCGTGAAAGCCACTGCTTATGCGTTGAACGGCGCCGCAGCAAGTCGGGGCGTAGTGAACTAACAAACTGGCAGCTACGCCACTGAAGTCTGGCACCCGTTCAGTTGCACTTTCAGTTGCAGTTAATGTGTCCCCGAGGATTCCTCTTCAAGCTCGACCGTCCACTCCACCTGGATATCGCTCCTGAGCGACTCGCCCACCGAGCAGTACTTGGTCGCCGACAGCTCTATCGCGCGGAGCGCCTGGTCCTTCTCGATCCCCTGTCCGCCGATGCGGAAGTTGAGCGTGATGTGCTTGTAGCGCCGGGGAATAGTATCGACGCGCTCTCCAACCACGTCGATCTCGAGCGACTCGATCGGAGTCTGCTGCTTCGCGAGGATATCGATCACGTCGTAGGAGACACACGTCGCCAGCGCGCTGAGAAGCGTTTCAGGCGGACTTTGCCCGGTCTCACCTTCGCCATCGATGCGGGCCGTCGGACCATTCGGACGTCCCGCATCGAAGCGGTGACCACCAACCCAATTGACGTGTATGAGCGACGGTTTCGCCGCCGTTTTCGGTGATGCCGGTGCTGTCACTTCTCGGGACCCTTCTCGATCGGAACGCGAACCGCATTTCCCCATTCGGTCCAGCTACCGTCGTAATTCCTCACACGATCGTAGCCGAGGAGATAGGTGAGCACGAACCAGGTATGGGAGGATCTCTCGCCAATGCGGCAGTACGCGACGATATCGTCGCCTTTCTTGAGACCCTTCTCCTGCTCGTAGATGGCGCGCAAAGATGGCGCATCCTTGAAGCTTCCATCCGGATTCGCGGCGCGCGCCCACGGAATGCTGCGCGCTCCCTTGATGTGGCCGCCTCGCAGAGTTCCTTCCTGCGGGTAGTCCGGCATGTGGGTGCGCTGCCCCGTGTATTCCTCCGGTGAGCGCACGTCGATCAGAGGCTTACCAGCCGACGAGTGCTCGCGCACCTGCTGGAAGAAAGCGCGAATCTTTTCATCCGAACGCTTCGGCGCCTTGTAGCTGCTTTTTGCAAGGTGCGGGACTTCTGTATTGAAGGGACGGCCTTCCTGCTCCCACTTGATGCGTCCGCCGTCCAGAAGCTTCGCGTTGGTGAAGCCAAACAGCTGGAAGACCCAGAAGGCGTATGCCGCCCACCAGTTGTTCTTGTCGCCATAGAACACGACCGTCGTGTTCTCGTCGATTCCTTTCTCCCGAAGGAGTTCTTCGAATTGCTCCGACGAGACGTAGTCTCGCAGGACAGGATCGTTAAGATCCTGGTGCCAGTCCACCTTCTGCGCCCCCGGAATGTGCCCGGTGTCGTAGAGCAACACGTCTTCGTCGCTCTCGACTATTCTGATGTTCGGGTCGTCGAGATGCTCGGCGAGCCAGTTCGTGCTCACGAGAACTTCAGGGTGCACGTAACCCTTGCCGGCGATGCCGGGATCGACGGCGGATGCATTGCTTGTGATTGTCGCCCCCATGGTTCGCTCCTGAAAAAGGAGAGCTTCTAGCATAATCAGATGGAATCCACGGCGGTGCAAGTATGGGCGCGCGTAAGCATGTGTATCTTTGCTGAATGGGTGACCGGAAGCTGCCTCAGATGGAGCCGTACTCGCATCACCTGCTCGTATGCACCGGCGACTTCTGCTCGCCCAACCGCAGCGGACGACAGCTCTACTCGCTGCTCGCCGATCTGCTCCAGCGCGAAGACCTGCTTTTTGGCCCCCAGCGCGTCAAGCGCGGCGAAACTCCGTGCCTTGGCGTGTGTAGCAACGGACCGATCGTCGTCGTGTATCCGGAAGGCATCTGGTACTCCGAGGTTACGCCGGCGCTACTGGAGCGAATCGTCGTTGACCACCTCAAGCACGGAAAGCCCGTGGATGAGGCGGTCTTTCACCGGCTCTAGCTCCTGCCTTACCTTTCAGCGCATCCAGCACCAATCGCAGTGACGCCACCATCGCCCTTCAATCCACGCAGACTCGCGCTCGGGGCTGCGAAAAAACTGATTTTCGAAAACGAAGATCCGGAGACGGCGCTCCAGCGCCTCGCCGGACTCACGTCGGTCGACAATCGCGGCGCCTTGAGCCCGGAGAGCAAGTCAATGTCACGCACGCGCAGCACGATTCTCAACAACCTCGACGAGATGTACCGCGAAGCGTTCGAACGCGCGAAAGCCTCGGGCGATCAGACCCAAATGGCAACGCTCGACTTCGCATATCGAAGGGAGCAGCTCTACTTCGAGATTCTGCTCGACGTTCGCGACGCGCTTGAGCGTCGCTAACCAGGACGTCCCTGCAGCCCGAACATCAGGGCTGTGAACAGTCTCTGGGGCTGGGTCGGATTCAACGTCGTCGTCCTCGCGATTCTCGCGCTCGACCTCGGCGTGCTCCATCGCCGATCGGAAAAAGTATCTCTCAAGGAAGCGACGATCTGGAGCGGGGTCTGGGTCGCACTCTCCCTCTGCTTCGCGTTCGCGATCTATCGCACCATGGGGCGGGAGTCGGGACTCGAGTTCCTGACCGGATACCTCATCGAGTACGCGCTCTCCGCAGACAACATCTTCGTGTTCGTGCTGATCTTCTCATACTTCAGCGTTCCGGAGAAATACCAGCACCGCGTGCTCTTCTGGGGAATCATCGGCGCACTCGTGCTGCGTGGTGTCATGATCGTCGCCGGATCGGCCCTGGTCACGCGGTTCGCCTGGACACTCTACATCTTCGGCGCATTCCTGGTCTTCACGGGACTGCGAATGGCGCTCCAGAAGGACGAGGTGGCGTACAACCCGGAGCGCGACCCGGTTCTGCGCCTGGCGCGCAAAATGGTTCCGGTGACGCCCGACTACCGGGGCGACAAGTTCTTCGTCCGCGAGCCCGACGCCAAGGGCAGGAACCGGTACGCGGCGACCCCGCTCTTCATAGTGCTCCTCATCGTCGACACGACGGATATCATTTTCGCCACGGACTCGATCCCCGCCATCTTCGCCGTCACGCGGGACCCCTTCATCGTTTATACCTCGAACATCTGCGCGGTGCTCGGCCTGAGGGCCCTCTATTTCCTGCTGGCCAACGTCGTGGACAAGTTCGTTTACCTGAAGCTCGGCCTATCGGTTGTCCTCATCTTCATCGGGGCGAAGATGCTCCTCGAGCCCTTCATCCATCTCCCGATCGTTGCGGCACTTGGCGTGGTTGGGGTACTCCTGGGGACATCGATCGTGGCCTCAGTGAAATGGCCGCGCACAGGGCACTAAACGGCGTTTCCGGGTTACGCTTAGTCAGACCCGAACGTCTTTTTTTAGTACTCTCCCTCCGTCTCACACAAGAATCGGGAATTTCAGCATGAGATTCATTTTGCGCTTCGCGAGCGCCGCATTCGCGCTCGCTCCGCTGTCTTACATTACTGCTCAGGCCACCCCCAAGTCCTCCGTCGCCGTCTCGCCCTCCGTGGCGAAGAACCTGGCAATGGATTTTCGCACGATCGTAACCACTTCGGGAATGCCGGACACCGGCGTCATTCAGGGTCACGCAATCGGATCGTCCGACAAGCTGCGCATGGACCTGACGATGAAGGGACCGGGCGCACAGGTCAGCCCCCTCGGCGGGCCTGGCGGCGAGGTCAGCATGATCCTTTCCGATAGCGGAAAGACGGTCACGTACCTCGATTCCAAGGCCAGCCACTATCTGCGCGTTCGCCCCGCCGAAATGCTCGCGCAGGCGCAACAGACGGGCGTCAAGATGGGCTTCTCGGGAACGGAAGCCACGGTCGACAATCTTGGCGCTGGTCCGGCCATACTCGGCCACCCGACCTCGCATTACCGGATTGGCACCGGAATGACGATGACAATCAGCGCGATGGGTCAGGAACAGACCGTGAAGATCTCGAGCACGTCCGATTACTACTACGCGAACGACATCAGGGGCGTGATCAATCCCTTCGCCAGCCTGAGCGGCGGTGACATGGCCGCCATGTTCGGCAGCTCCAGCAAGGAGTTCGCGGACAAGATGAAAGCGATGCAGGCCAAGCTCCCGAACGGCACACCACTCCGGGCTTCCAGCTCGTCGACAATGATCTCTCAGGGTCAGACGCGCGTGACCAATACGCAGGCGGAAGTCACCTCGGTGCAATGGGTGGATGCGAATCCGAAGGTGTTCGAGATTCCTTCCACGTTTACGCCGGTAACGCTTCCCGGCATGGCCGGAGCCCCGGCAGCTCAAGGCAGCGCGATACCGCCCAGATAGTTGGCGGGGTACCAAATGAAAAGGCGGGCTCAAACGAGCCCGCCTTTTTTCTTTGTCAGCCGGCGCCATCAGAATTTCATGATCTCTTCGTAAGCCTGCCTGAAATCCTCAACCTGCGGAAGAATTGCATCTTCGAGCTGCGGAGCGTATCCAACGAAAGTGTCGGCCGATGCCACACGCTTTACGGGCGCGTCCAGCCACGCGAAGCATTCGTCCGCGATCGCTGCCGAGATCTCGGCGCCGAAACCCCAGGAGAGAGAGTCCTCGTAGGCGACGATAACGCGCGAGTTTTTCTTCACGGACTCGAAGACGGTTTCTCTGTCCCAAGGACTCAGGGTGCGTAGATCGATCACCTCCACCGAGATTCCGTTGTCAGCCACCGTGTTTGCAGCCATGAGTGCACGCCGAACGGTGGCTCCGTACGTGACGACAGTGAGGTCGGTTCCTTCGCGCACCACCTTCGCTTTGCCGAAGGGAATCATGAAGTTGGGCCCGGGATACGCTGATTTGTTGTACGTCTGCCGGTAGAGGTGCTTGTGCTCGAGGAAGAGTACCGGGTCGTCGCACCTGATCGCCGTGCGCAGAAGTCCGTTGGCATCGAGCGCTGTCGCCGGACACACGACACGCAGTCCCGGACAGTGCGTGAAGATCGAGGCTCCGGTCTGCGAGTGATAGATCGCGCCGCGAATGTAGCCGCCGTACGTCGTCCTCACGACGACCGGAGCCGAGAAGTTGTTGTTCGACCGCCAGCGCATGGTCGCCAGTTCGTTCCGCAGCTGCATGTAAGCGGGCCAGATGTAATCGAAGAACTGAATCTCGACCACCGGCTTGAATCCGCGCAGAGCCAAGCCGATCGCGCGCCCGATAATGTTGGCTTCCGCGAGCGGGGAGTTGTAAACGCGCGCGCCTCCGAATTCCTTCTGGAGTCCCCGCGTAACCGTGAACACCCCGCCTTTGCCTTTGACCTTGTCGAGGTGCTGCTCTCGCGAGACATCAGCGACGTCCTGGCCGAAGATGAGAATCTTCTGGTCCCGTCGCATCTCGTCCCTCATGCAGGAGTTGAGCAAATCCACCATGGTCGTCGGCTCACCCGAGAACTGCGGATCATCCTCCGTGTCGAACTGCTCGCTGGTGGGATCGACGTCGGGGGAGTAAACACCGAAGTAGACTGTTTCCGGGCCAGGCTGCGGCTGGGCGAGAGCGTCGTCGGTCGCCGCGAGAACGATCGCATCCACCTCGTCCCGTAGCTGCTTCAGGTCTTCTTCCGTCGCGTGCCCTTCGCTGATGAGCCACTTGGGGAATTGCTTCACCGGATCACGCGCGGCATCCAGGTCGCGCTCGGTGGGCGGCCGGTACTTCGTCTCGTCATCCGACAAAGAATGGGAGTACGGACGAATGACTCGCGCGTGCACGAATGCCGGCCCCTTTCGCTGTCTGGCGTAGTCGACGGCGCGCTGCATGGTGTCGTAGCTGGCGAGCAGATCGCAGCCGTCCACCTCTTCCACCATGAGATCAGGAAATGAGCGAACCAGCTTGGAAATGCTGCCACCGGCGGTATTCACCTCGACGGGAACCGAGATGGCGTAGCCGTTATCCTCGACCAGGTAGACGACAGGAAGCTTGAGATTCGATGCGGTATTCAGGGACTCCCAGAATTCGCCTTCACTGGTCGTACCCTCGCCGGTCGTGATGAGGACGACCTCGTCCTTGTGGAATCCTTCCGTGATGTCGAGCAGTTTCGCGCGGAGCAACGCCTCCGCGGAACCGACGCCCTGGAGGAACTGCGTGCCCGTTGGCGACGAAGCTGACAAGATATTGTAAGCTTTGTGTCCCCAGTGGCTGGGCATCTGACGTCCGCCCGAAGCCGGATCTATCGCTGCCCCCACCGCCTCATAGAGCATTTCGGCCGGCGTAACGCCGAGCTCGAGACAGAGGGCGCGATCGCGATAGTACAGGTAGAACCAATCGTAAGCCGGCTTCAGGACCATTCCAGCCGCGGTGAGAATCGCCTCGTGGCCCGCGCCCGAGATCTGGAAGAAGATCTTGTTCTGGTTCTTGAGCTGGACTTCCTTGTCGTCCAACCGCCGCGACAGCAGCATGTTGCGATAGGCGGCAAGGAGCTGCTCGGGCGAAAGACGGGCGCTTGGTGATCCTGCGGACTTGCGATCGGGGATCGTTCTCGTGGCCATGATTCTCCGGCAGGCGGGGTGGAGCTGTCTCCCAAAAAATAGCAGATAGCGCGCCGATGCGGCTATCGGTTTAGGCCACCTTTTGGCTGGCCGGCTTCATGCTTCAACGTCGATTCCCCGACACCAGGTGGCAGCACGGTAACCAGAGGCGTTCGTCTTTTCGCGGCGGTTATGGTTCTGGCCGCGTGCTCGCAGGGAACTCGAAGCGCTCCGGCCAAACGAGACGGAGACAAGATTGTGTTTACTGGCGACCAGAAAGCTGATTGGGCTCAGATCGTCACTCTCGAGAATGAAGCGAAGGCGCTTGCTAAGACCGGAGGATGTTCGTCCGTCGGGGAATGTCGTACAGCGGCGGTCGGCTCGAGAGCATGCGGCGGGCCCCGGTACTACCTGGTTTATTGCTCTCGCACGACCGACTCAGCCGCGCTCTTCCGCAAGCTCAATGCTGTTGTTGCTGCCGAGCGCGAGTACAACGTCAAATATCGAATCTTCTCAACCTGTGAGTTCAGACTTCCGCCGAAGATCGCGCTGAGCGGCGGATCCTGTCAGATGCCTGAAGGTGGCGCCGGCACAGCAGCTATCCATGTTAGAGATCAGTAGTCCACGGGCCTGAGGTAGGACTCTCCGATCCCCGTAGAGCTGAGCAGCGCCACTGTCGGAAGCTTTCGCTTCCAGTGCGTTCCGGCGAGTCGCTTCCGAACGAGCTCGACCTTGTCCGGATCGAAGCCGCGCGACACCAGCGATGCTGGATTGTATCCGCTGAGCAGCCAGTTCAGAATTGCATCCGCCTCGGCGTAGCTGATTCCGAAATCTCCTTCGTCCGTCTGACCTTCGATCAAATCGGCCGACGCGGGTTTGCTTACGATCACATCTGGAACGCCAAGGAATTTCGCGAGCTGCCAGACCTGCGTCTTGAACAGATCGCCGAGCGGATTGATCGGTGGCGAGTCATCGGCATGCCAGGTAAAGTAGCCGAGCAATCTCTCGGTCTTGTTGCCGGTACCGACTGGCAGCCCGTGAAACTTCGCCGACTGATCGAACAACACGATCATCCTCTCTCTCGCCATCACGTTTCCCCGGCGCGCAGGATCGGCGTCCGGCTCGCTCGCGAGATAGCCATCTACGGCCGGCGAGATGTCGATAAGACGCGACTCAATCCCGAGCGCGTCGATCACGAGCTGCGCATGGGAGAGCGAATCGGGATTCGAGGTGCGATATGGCATCCGCATCGCGATTACGTTCTCTTTTCCGAGCGCTTGGGCGGAAAGGTAGGCTGTCACTGCTGAGTCGACGCCGCCAGAAAGACCGACCACCGCTTTCTCGAATCCGCGGCGCTCGAATTCCTCTCGCAGGAAGGAGACGAGCCAGCCTGCGGTGAGCTCCGGATCGATGTCGAGCGGCGGCGGTCCCGAGCGAGCCTCGGATGCGCGCATCACAGCAATCGGCTCGCTGCCATTGCGACTCGCGTCAGTACCGGTGCCGCTCTTCGCGGTTTTTGCAGATCGTGTGACCGCCGGCGCGCGTGATGTTTTTTTTGCGCGGGTCGAGGCCTTGGCGGATTCCTCGCTCGATATTGCCGAGTCTCGCGCCGCGGGAGTGAGCGGCCCACCCTCGCTCGGCTCATCGTCGTAGCTCAACACCAGCCGCTCGCCGGCTTGAATTCGGTCGACCGTGCGCATCAGGTGCGGCATCATCGTCTGCAAATCGGTGAGGAGTGGGGCGTCGGATCGTGCGCGAGTCAGATCGTGCGGATCGAGCGAAATTGTCATGATCGTCTCGTCCCACAATGGCGCGCGCGCCCGAATGTCTCCCTGCGGCCCGCAGATTATCGACCCACCGGAAAAAGTCTTTCCGCCCTCGCCGGAACGGAGCCCTCCTCCTCGCGCGGCCAGAGCCCACGCGCCGGGGAAGCAGAGACGATAAACACTATCGTCGCCCCGTCGAGGGCGGCAACGGTCCCGGTCAGGCTGTGCCAGGCGTCTTCACAGATCAGCATGGCGGCGCGGCCCCACTCGGTGTCGAACGCGCGAACCTCGAATCCGCGATCGACGAATCTTTCCTCGTCGAACATCCCGTACGTCGGCAGGAAGAGCTTGCGGTGGACGTGACGGATCATCGGCTGGTCGCCTCCCAGCGTCACATAGAGCGCGCTATTATAGAAGGCGTTGTTCCATACCTCGTAGAACCCAATGCACACATCGATAGTCCACGGTGTAGTAACTGCGGAGGCGTACTGCGCCTGAAGGTCTCGGGCGAAAGCACCGGCTGTCAGAGCGACGTCGCGCACGCCCCCTTCGACGAAGTATCCGGTGAGAGCCGTTTCCGCAAAGACTGCCACATCGGGACGCGGATCGAGCGAGTCGATTTGCGAAAAAATACCGGCCAGGCGGGCGAGGTTGGTGACATAGTCGCCCTTTCGCGGCTTGAACTGAACTACGACGAGATGAATAGATCGATCCATCCATCTGAAGTTGCCATGGCGCAGAGGTACAATCAACCGTTGCGCGCGCTGGCTCTGGCTGCGCTTTTGTTTACGCCCGCGCTGCTGGGCGCGCAGCAGCCGGGGGCCAACGACACCGAGCCCTGGACGATCGTCCCGATGCCCCAGGCGTCCCTCGTTCTGGCGCGCGATGGGTCACTCATCGGAGAGATCGGTAAGGAGATCCGCACCAGCGTATCGATCAGGACGCTGCCGAAATATCTGCCGCAGGCGTTCGTTGCGGTGGAGGATCACCGCTTCTACCAGCACGACGGGGTCGATGTCGTCGGCATCGCCGGCGCCCTCAAGGACAACATCTTCGGAGAGCGCCGTGGAGCGAGCACGATAACCCAGCAGCTCGTGGGCAACATGCATCCCACGCTCATCGACCGCACCGACATGAGCCTCGGCCGGAAGCTCAAGGAACAAGCGGCCGCGCGCGAGATGGAAAAGCACTACAGCAAGGAGCAGATACTCGAAGGGTATCTGAACCAGATTGGCTTCGGACACGGCTGGTACGGAGTCGAAAGCGCGGCGCGCCACTATTTCGGGAAGAGCGCATCGAAGCTGTCGCTGGCGGAGGCGGCCGCGCTGGCGGCGATGCCAAAGGGGCCGGCCCTTTATGACCCGCTCAAATATCCCGATCGCGTACGTCAGCGGCGCAATGTCGTGCTCTCACTGATGGCGGGTCAGGGCTACATCTCCTCCGCGCAGGCAGCAGCCGCCCAGGCGGCCCCGCTCGTCACGTTCCCAAACGGAGGATACTCCGCCTACTCACCCTGGTTCGTCGATGTCGTTCGCGTCCAGGCGACTCGGGCTGGAATTCCGGTCAGTCAGGGCGGTTATCGGGTTTACACGAGCCTCGATCCCATTCTTCAAAACGCCGCGATGAGCGCGCTGCTCGAAGAGACGGCTGCGGTAGAATCACAGCCCGACTACGCCCATCCGAAGTTCGTTAAGGGCGAGGACTCACGCGCCGGTGGACGCACGACCACCAACTACCTGCAGGGAATGGTAGTCGCGCTGGATCCAACCTCCGGAGATGTTCGCGCGCTTGTAGGTGGGCGAGACTATGCTGACTCGCATTTCGACCGCGCCGTCGACGGAATGCGTCAGCCCGGCTCTTCGTTCAAGCCGATAGTCTATGCCGCGGCTATCGCCGACAGTATCACACCGAACACGATCTTCCAGGACACCGCGCTCGCAATCAACCTTCCAAATGGCACTGTCTATAGCCCCGAGAATTCCGACGGCCAGTATCTGGGTCCGTTAACCCTTCGTGACGCTCTGGCAAAGTCTCGCAACGTCGTCGCCGTTCAGCTCGGGCAGAAGCTGGGGATGGACTCGATCTCGAGTCTCGCGCACCGGATGGGTCTGAGCTCGAAGATCGCTCCGTTTCCCTCGAGCGCGATCGGCGCCTCGGTGGTGCAGCCCCTCGATCTCGTGGCGGCGTACACGACCTTCGCGAATCTCGGGACGCCCGTAGAGCCACGCTTCATCTACCGGATAGAAGACAGGAACCGGAAAGTTGTGCTGAGCCGGGAAGTGAAGGCGCTTACTCCGGCTCTCGATCCCCGCGTCACCTACGTCGTGCGCGACATGATGCGCGACGTCGTCGAGCGCGGCACTGCGTCGAGCATTCGACGCTACCTGCCGGCATCGATTCCAGTCGCCGGAAAAACTGGCACGACGAACGACAACTCCGATGTATGGTTTATCGGCCTCACGCCCGACCTCGTGGCGGGCGTCTGGCTTGGCTTTGACACGCCGACGTCCATTACCCCTGGCGCTGCCGGCGGATCGCTCGCTGCTCCAGTGTGGGGCAAGATGGTCGCTCGATACTACGCCGCCAAACCCGAGATCCTCGCGTCACGCGCGGCCGAGCAGTGGACTCCGCCGGTCGGAGTAATATTCGGTGACGTCGATCGCGCGACAGGTGAGCTTGCGACCGATCAGACACCAGCAGACCGCCGTTACACCGAGTACTTCGTGGAAGGGACGGAGCCGGCGTCCCTCCGGGCGGATCCGTGGAAGTTGTTCGCCTGGGGCCCAATTATCTTCTGAAATCGTGGGCACCTAACAAAACGGGGAGCCATGTGATTGGCTCCCCGTTTTGTTTTTGGCTCCCCGTTTTGTTTTCTGCCCTGTTATGCGACTTCCGCCATCTCGAGGGGTCGCGCGTGCTCACCCGCGTCGGCTGGAACGAGGGCGATCTTCAGCACCTCGCTCAGTGTCTCCACCGGGTGGAACTCGAGCGTCTTGCGAACCTCCTCGGGCACATCCTCGATGTCGGCTTCATTGCCCTTCGGGATAATGATGGTCTTGATACCGGCGCGATGCGCGCCCAGCACCTTTTCCTTCAGACCACCGATCGGCAGCACTCGGCCACGGAGCGTGATCTCGCCCGTCATCGCCACATCCTGCCGCACCGGACGATCGGCCATCTCCGACACGAGCGCCGTTGCGATCGCGATTCCGGCTGATGGTCCATCCTTTGGAATCGCCCCCGCGGGCACGTGAATGTGCGCTTCAATCGCGCCGAGCCTGTCGCGGGGGATTCCGAGACTGGCGGCGTTGTTCGTCGCGTATGTGAATGCCGCACGCGCCGACTCCTTCATCACGTCACCCAGCTGTCCGGTGAGAATCAGCGATACCGGTCCGCCGGGGCCAACCTGGCCCGATGGATCAGCTTCGCGACTGCCGTAGAAGCGTCTGATCGACGCCTCGACGAACATGATGTCTCCGCCCATCGGCGTATAGAACATGCCCGTCGCAATGCCAACTTCGCTTTCGGGCAACGCATGCTCGGGATGAACGCGCGGCCTGCCGAGCAGCTCTCGCACCGTCTCGGCGTCAACTGTGTGTTCTACCTTTTCGCTAGATGCAATCTTGCGAGCCAGCTTCCGCGCCACCGCACCAATCTGACGCTCGAGCTGCCTCACTCCACTCTCGCGAGTGTAGTTCGACACTACGGACATGATGGCGTCATCGGTGAACACGATGTTCTTGTCGCTCAGTCCCGATTCCTCGAGCTGCCGTGGCAACAGATACTTCTTCGCGATCTCGGCCTTTTCCTTCTCGGTGTAGCCGGCGAAGTCCACTACTTCCATACGATCGAGCAGCGGACCGGGGATGTTCTGGACGAAGTTGCCGGTCGCGATGAACAGGACCTCGCTCAGATCGAATGGAATGCCGAGATAGTGATCTGTGAAAGTGTCGTTCTGCGCTGGATCCAGAACTTCGAGCAACGCGCTGGACGGATCGCCCTGGTACGACGTCCCGAGCTTATCGACCTCGTCGAGCAGGAAGACGGGATTCTTCGTCCCGGCCTGCTTGATTCCCTGGATGATCCGGCCCGGCATTGCGCCTACATACGTGCGACGGTGTCCGCGGATATCCGCCTCATCACGAGCGCCGCCGAGTGCCACCCGCACGTACTCGCGGCCAAGCGATCTCGCGATCGACTTGGCGATCGACGTCTTGCCGACGCCCGGCGGTCCGATGAAGAGAAGGATCGGTCCCTTCGCCATCGCGCGAGACTTTGCCTCCACCTTGTCGGTGATGGGCCGGTCGGCGTGGTCGCCGACGGCGAGCGACGGAGTTGCGTCTTCCTTGTTGGGGAAAAGACGCGCCGCAGGCACCTCACCCGTCTTTTCGACTTCATCGGCGAGCTGGCTCGCGCGCAACTGTCTCACGGCGAGAAACTCGAGGACGCGATCCTTCACATCCTTGAGCCCATAGTGGTCTTCCTCGAGAACGGTCTCCGCGTGCTTGAGATCGAGCTGGTCATCGGATCTCTTGTTCCATGGAAGCTCCGCGATCCACTCGAGGTACGTGCGGATCACCTGCGCTTCCATCGACTCTCGGCCGGCTCTCTCGAGCCTTCCGAGCTCACGCTCGACTTCCGCGCGCGCTTCTTTCGGGAGTTCCAGCTTTGCTAGCTTGTCGCGAAGCTCCGTGATCTCCTTGCTCGAGTCATCGTCGCCGAGCTCCTTCTGAATCGCCTTGAGCTGCTCGCGCAGATACATCTCGCGCTGCCGCTCGCCCAGCTCTTCCTGGACCTGCGACTTGATGTCTTCCTGCGCTTCGAGAAGCCCGACCTGGCGCTGCACGTGAACGAGAATACGGCGCAGCCGCTCCTCGACGCTCAGCGTCTCGAGAAGGCCCTGCTTTTCTGGAACGGGAAGCTCGATATAGCCAGCTACCAGGTCGGCAAAACGGCCTGGCTCGGTGACGGAATCGAGAACCTGGTGAACGACTTCCTCTGGAAGTCCTCTGCGCTCGCCGAGCTCAGCCGCCCGCTCGCGTGTCTCTTTCTGTAACGCCGTGAACGCAGGATCGTTTTCGGTTTGAGGGTTCATCTCCTCGGCCGGAACGGTTACTGCGCTCAGGTATCCGTCAGCGGTCGAATACTGAAGTGCGGTCGCGCGCTGCTCGCCTTGCAACAGGAGCTGCACGCCGCCGAGCCCGCGCTGGATCTGACCGATGCGGGCGATGACGCCCATCGAGTAAAGAATGTCCGCAGTTGGCTCCTCGGTGTTGTCGCGCTGCGCGACGGCAAATACGAGGCGGTCGCCCTTGAGGGCAGCCTCGATCGCACGAAGAGTTGAAGGCCTTCCTGCCGCTATCGGCTGGGTAAGGCCCGGGAAAATCACAGTCCCCCTCAAAGGGAGAACAGGTAATGTTTGACGTTGTGCCATTGTCATTTCCGAAGACAAGATTCTATTTAGATACTACTCCAGACGCCTCCCATACTGCATCTTTTGCTCTCATTGTTTACGCCAGCCCGGCACGAATCGCTACGCGGGACTGCTGAATTGACGCGGCCAAATGCCAATTAGTCCAACCGACGAGCTCGGCACACATGTGGCTCAGGTTCTCTCTGCAAACTATGAGCTAGAGACCGAGGTCGGTCGCGGTGGTATGGGCATTGTCTATTGCGCCCGGGACAAGCGTCTCAAGCGCGAAATCGCGATCAAGGTGTTGCCGCCGGAGCTTAGCTTCCGCGCCGACATTCGCCAGCGATTTCTGCGCGAAGCGGAGACAGCCGCGCAGCTCAATCACCCGAACATCGTTCCGATCTACACCGTCGAAGAGCGCGACAATCTCGTCTACTTCGTCATGGCGTACATCAAGGGCGATAACCTCGGGCAGAGGCTGCAGCAGCACGGCCCGATACCGCCGGTGGAGGTGCGGCGCATTCTCCGCGAAGTGGCCGATGCGTTGTCGTACGCGCACAACCGCAACGTCATCCACCGCGACATCAAGCCGGACAACATCATCATCGACGAAGAGACGGGCCGCGCGATGGTCACGGACTTCGGTATAGCGCGCGCTCTTACCGACAGTGGCGACTCGCGGCTCACCGCGACGGGAATGGCGATCGGAACGCCGGCGTACATGTCGCCAGAACAGTCCGCCGGTGATTCCGCTATCGATGGACGGAGCGATCTCTACTCACTGGGCGTCGTCGGCTATCAGATGCTCTGTGGTCAGCCGCCCTTCGTCGCCAACAACACGCCGTCCATGCTGGTGAAGCACCTCTCCGAGAAGCCGATTCCAGTGGATGAGCGTTGGCCCGACTTGCCGCCGGATCTCTCGCGCGCAGTGATGATGTGTCTCGAGAAGGATCCGGCTGATCGCTTCCCGAACGCTGCTGCCTTCGCGGTTGCACTCGATGGTGGCTCGATGCCGACACTCGCGACGCGGGCGCAGCCGGCTGCATCGACAGCCGGGTCACGCGGCGAAACACGCCAACGCGACCTCGGCGATGTACTGCGCGACCAGATCACCGATACGATACGTGATCGCTACACGCCACCGACGCAATCGCCGTACACGCCAACGCAGCCGAGCGCGGAGGAAATGAGCAGATGGCAAGCGCCGATGGTCGTCTCGTTCAGGCGCAAGCTCGCGCCCTATCTCGCGGTGAACGCGATCCTGGTTCCCATTTCGCTCTTCTCGAATCACGACTTCATCGCGCTCACGGTCATCTGGACCGTGGCTCTGGCGTTCAAGTACTCGAAGCTGTGGGCCGCGGGATACGACTGGCGTGACGTGTTTCGTCAGCCACGGAACCGCCTGATCTTCGATGTCGCTGCCGAAACGATCGACGATGCGCGGGCACTGTTCGACGATAAAAAGCGCGCCGAGGTTCGCGCGCGGGCGCGGTCGCGAGGGCAGGGACTGTTCTCGCCTATTTCTCCACTTCCGACGATGCAGCCGTTCCAGCCCTACCCGAGAGTTGGGGGCCCGACAACGAGCCTGAGTCCCATTCCCGCGGGATCGCCCGCGCCATTCGCTGACTCGAGGTATGGATCCTCCATTCGTGAAGCGGAGAATGATCATCGCGAGATCCATAGACAGCTGCTCAACATGCCGGAGACTGAGAGAGAGCAGATTCCTGAAGTAGCGGCATCCGCCGACGCGGTATTCAGGAAGGTGCAGCAGCTCGCGCTATCGCTCTCTGATATGGATCGGAGCGCCGGGCGCGAGACACCCGAAAGCGTCGAGAAAGAGATAACGACGCTCGAATTGCAGGCGAACCCACTCGACTACAGCGCCAGCGAGGGACGCGTACGTCGTCTCGCGATGCTGCGCCGGCAGCGACGCGCGCTCGCGGACATTGCGCGCAAGAAAAAGGAAGCTCAGGAAAAGCTTGACCACTGCCGACAGCTCCTGAGATCGATGCGCCTCGAGCTGGTGCGCTACCGCACCGGTGGTCTGAACGCTCAACCGACCGGTCTCACTATGGTTACTCAGCAGGCACAGAGCGTGGTAAGGGAGATGGGCTATCTCTCCGAGGCCAACGCCGAGCTGAACGCGCTCTGACTCCGGGCGCGTCGCGCCTCCGCGGTACCAGAACATGATCATCGCGGCACGGCTGAAAACGATCGCACTTTTTACGGTTTTGCTTGCCTGCCAGGGCGACAAGGGCGCTCAGACTGGTGCACTGGTTCCGGTATCGCGCGGAAATGCGGCTGCACCCTCCACACGGGCGGGAATTGACTCAGTCCTGCCCGTCGCTCACGTTCCGACCCCCGACACACTTCGCGGCCTATATGTGAATCGATGGGCGGCGCTTGGTAGCAAACTCGATCGACTGATCGACGTCGCCAGGAAAACCGAAATCAACGCCCTCGTCATCGATGTGAAGGATGATCGCGGGTTCGTGCTCTATCGGTCGAGCGTCCCGCTGGCGCGTGAAATCGGCGCCGACACCGCGGATGGACACTGGATGTCGCGCTCGAAGCTGCGCGCTGTTCTCGACACGATGACCGCACACGGCATCTACCCCATCGCGCGCATCGTTGTCGCCAAGGATCCGCTCCTCGCCCAGAAGAGGCTCGATCTTGCGATCAAGCGAAAATCCGATCTCAACCCCTGGCTCGACAAGAACGGCAAGCCGTGGCTCGATCCACACCAGCGCGTCGTCTGGCAATACGCGGTCGATCTCGCGCGCGAGGCGTATGACGTCGGTTTCAGCGAAGTCCAGTTCGACTACGTGCGCTTTCCGGACGAGAAGCGGCTCATCGCCGAGACCGTTTTTCCTCTGGCCAACGGCCGCTCGCGGGCGCAGGTCATCCGCGATCAGCTGGGCTTCGTTCGCGCCGCGCTCAAGCCGCAGCGCATGCGCGTCACCGCCGACGTATTCGGGCTGACCGCGACCGACACGACCGACATGGGAATCGGACAGCAGTGGGAGATGTTCGTAGACCAGGTCGACGTCGTACTGCCGATGATCTACCCGTCACACTTCGCGCGCGGGACCTACAGGCTACGCCATCCCAACGCCCATCCGTATCGGACAGTTGATCGTGCGCTCAAGGACGCCATCGCCCGGAGCGACTCCGTCCCCCACGCCGCGCTGATCATCCCTTGGTACCAGGACTTCACGCTCGGGCCGCCGCGCTATGAAGCAGCGCAGATTCGAGCCCAGATGAAGGCCGGATACGACAACGGGTTCCAGAGCTGGATACTCTGGAACCCGAAGAGCAACTACACGCTCGCGGCCCTGGAGCCGCGGTCGTAGCAAGAACCTAGCTGCTGCCGTTGCGGCGGGACTCCATCTGCGACTTCATCTCGGCCAGATTCTTGTCGAACTGAGCCTGCTGATCGGCAGTGAGGATCGCGCGGATCTCGGCGGCCTGCTTTTGCCGGAGGTCCGCGATCTTGGCGCGGGTCGCCTCATCGGCTCCGCCGACGGCCTGAGCCGACTTGCGAAGCTCCAGCTGTTGCGGCGCGTACTTCTCGCGGATCGCTTTGACCTGCGCTTTCTGCGCGTCCGTCAGGGTGATGTCCTTGAGGAGCTGTCCGCCCATTCCGCCGCCACGGCGCATTTCGCCCTGGCCCTGACCCTGTTGAGGCGGCTCGGTGCCCTGGGCTGCGGCGACCGATGTGATGCCAACGCAGAGGGCAACAGCCAGCGTGGCGATGGGAATAACCTTCATCCTACTCTCCTGGAGATGTGTATTGGACGCCGACCTGGCGTCACGGATGTTATACGCCAAAGAAGGCGAAAAGGTTGGAGCATTGACGTCCCGACGTTCTAGCTCTCACGGCTGTCAACTTTGGTCAGCTATCAGCGGGCACCGTGCTCAGTTGTCTTTGATCTAAATCCATAAGCTGTAACGATTTAGCTTCCCGCCCCTAGCGCTCGACTGAAATCGTGCTATTCTTCCCCGCGCTGCCGGCGGCATCTCCAGCCCGCCGGCTTGGAGGTATTGCTCCTTTCCGCGTGCCGAGCGCCGCTTGTGACTGCACCCAGTACTGTCGCTGAACCAGCCCCAACGATACCAACGCACGCCCCGGAGCCACTCTCTTTTCCGTTGAGCTGGCTGCTCGAGCACGCGTCAGCGCCGATTAAATACCGGGCAATGACCGAGGTCGCGCGCACCGCCGAGCCGACATCGCCAGAGTTCGATTGGCTTCCCTATTCTCACCGACCGGCAATCAGGCTGGCTGTCACTCAGGCGCGCGACGGGATGTGGAATCAATCGGTTCTCTCGCTTCCTGGACGACACGCCACCGACTTCGCCAACATCGGAACGATTCCGGCGGTTCGACGCCTTTCCGAGTACAGCTGGGGTCGCGAGTCACCGCCCCTCGTGCTCGCTCGCAGGATTCTTTTCAGACTGCTCGCCGAGGACAACGATCCGGCGTTCACGTTCGAGCTTGGGACGAAAACGAGGGACGACGACGTCGTTCGGCGTACGCGCGGAATCTTCCGTGAGGCGGCGGCCGCAACCCTCGCGCAAATGGGATACGAGAACGATCCGCGACTGCGTGGCGCGGCACGGCGCATTCTCGAGCGCACCGTGTCATACCTCAACTCCCCGCTCGGCGAGAAGCCGTGGATGCGCGTTGGAAACACTCACGTGCTCGCCCCGGAATCGGCGCCGCCATCGATCTACACCCTGACGATGCTCGCCTATATGCCAATCTTTCGGCACGAACACTTCAGCGGCGTCGAGCGCATCTATGATTGGATCACGCAACCGCTGCCGCGCCAGGAAACACTGCAGCTCTTCGGAAAGAAAATGGTGGCGCAGCCCCATCTCATCATGGGTGACGTCCTGCCCCACCGAAACGCGGTAGAGGCGGATGTACCGTTTGCGCTGTTGTGGCTCGAGACGATGGCACGTCTCAACTTCCTGCGCCGCAACGATGGTTGGATGAAGCTCTACGAGAGATTTGTCGACGATCGGGACCGCAACGGGGTGTGGCATCCGCACAAGGGAATGGAGCGGCCGACGACGACGAATCAGTGGGCGTGGTCTACTTTCCCTCTCGACGACGGCGCGTCCCAGGAATCGAAATGGGCGGATGTCACGTTCCGCATCGGGCTCATCGGAAAACTTCTCGGCCGGGAAATCGAATTAATCTGATCTGATGCCCGGATCCAGTCGCCGGCGCAATCTCACTCCCGGCGAGATGTTCCCAGCCGGTGACCCGGCCTATCGCGTGAGTTTTCCGCGGCTTCGCTCTGGAATCAGGATTCGCGTAGTGGAGCGTGGCGATCCGTCCTGGCCGCCGGTGGTGCTTGTACACGGCTGGGGCTGCAGCGTCTATGTGTTTCGCTACAACATGCCGGCGCTGGCCGAAGCGGGATTTCGCTCGATTGCCGTTGACCTCAAGGGACACGGATTGTCCGACAAGCCGGTCGCGTCCGACGAGTACACGATCGACTCGCTGATCGAGCATCTGCGGGACATTCTGGACGCACTGGGGCTCGAGCGTCCCGCACTCGCCGGCCATTCGCTTGGTGGATCCCTGATCTACCATTTCGCATCGCGATATCCCGAGCGGGCGCGGTGTCTAGGCATGTTCTCACCCGTCGGGCTCAAAGGCGTGCCGCTGATGCGGCTCTACCGATTTCTCACGCCCGCCGCGCTGATGCCGATACTTCGCCAGATAAAGCCGCGGGTGGTCGTGAAGCGTGCACTCAAGAGGGTCTACGGAAAGCGCGGACATTTTACAAAGCGCGATGTCGAGGAGTACCTCGCTCCGTCGCAGTTCCCGGAATACGCGCTCGCCATGCGCGAGCTACTTCACAGCTACGACTGGAACGCGGCGGATCACCGGCAGCTCGCCACGGTCAACCTGCCTGCCGTCGGCGTTTGGGGCAGTCTGGATCACATGATGCCCGATGATGGGATGGGGATCTTCGTCTCGCTCGTTCCGCAGATCGTTCTGCGCGCGATTCCCGATGCGGGCCACGTCATCGCGGAAGAGACGCCCGAGGAAGTGAATGAGGCGTTGATCGGCCTTCTTCGCCGCGCGAGTGTCTAACTGGAAACTGCAACTGAACGGGTGCCAGACCTCAGTAGCGTAGTTCCGAGTGATTAGTTCACGACGCCCGGACTTACCTCAGTGGCAGGGACAGGCAGTTGCTTGTGCTGCGATCAGCGGTAGGAAAGTCAGGGCGTAGTGAACTATCGAACTGGCATCTCTGCCACTGACGTCTGGCACCCGTTCTGTTGCAGTTCCGTCGATGCCATTCACCCTATGGGTATATTAGAACTAAATGATTGAAACGATCCCTGAGGCCACCTTCTCATTTGAGGAGCTGGACCTCGCCCCCGAAGTCCTCCACGCGGTCCGTGATGCAGGGTACACCCACCCCACACCGATCCAGCAACAGGCGATTCCGCTTGCGCTGGCGGGCCGGGATCTGATCGGTCTCGCCCAGACCGGAACCGGAAAGACCGCCGGCTTCACTCTCCCCATCGTTCACAATCTGATCAGCGCTCCGCTCACCGGGACGAACGGGGAGCCCGTTCACCGCGTTCGCGTTTTGATTCTCACTCCGACGCGCGAGCTCGCCGCACAGGTGGAGGAGAGCTTCCGGAAGTACGGCAAGTACACTGATCTGCGCGTCGTCCCGATCTTCGGCGGAGTTGGCATCGAGCCTCAGTCGAAGACGCTGCTGCGCGGAGTGGATGTGGTGGTTGCGACTCCCGGCCGCCTGCTCGATCACATGGAACGACAGAACGTCTCCTTTGACGATCTCGAGGTCCTGGTTCTCGACGAGGCCGATCGCATGCTCGACATGGGATTCGCGCCGCAGCTCAATCGGATCGTGGCCGAGATCCCGCCCTACCGGCAGACGCTTCTGTTCAGTGCGACAATGCCGCCTGAAGTTGAAGCACTCGCGCGAAAGTATCTGAGAAAACCGGTTGTCGTTCAGGTCGGACGCCGATCAGAAGCGGCCAGCACCGTGACGCACGCGGTCTACCCGGTGCCGCGCGACCGAAAGAGCACGTTACTGGTCGAGCTATTGAAGAAGGCGGAGATGGATTCGGTTCTCATTTTCACCCGCACCAAGCATGGCGCGGACCGCGTCGTCAGACACCTCGAGGATGCGGGAATCGCGGCGACAGCGATGCACGCCGATAAATCGCAGGGGGAACGCACTCGCGCCCTCGAGGATTTCAAGTCGGGCAAGATCCGCGTGCTGGTGGCCACGGACATAGCCCAGCGGGGGCTCGATGTTTCCGGCATCAGCCACGTCATCAACTACGATGTTCCACAGCAGCCGGAAGATTACGTGCACCGCATTGGGCGCACCGGGCGTGCGGCCGCCACCGGGGACGCGTACACATTCATGTCGCCCGACGAGATCGCGATGGTACGCACCATCGAGCGCATGATCGGTCAGCAGATTCCGCGCATTTCAGTTCCGGGCTACGATTTCGGAACGACATCGGATACGCCAGTTCCAGTTGCATCCGAGTCGGATCCCGTGGACATTATGCCGGCGCCGTCAATCAGTGCCGCAGGCGACCCAGTCGCGACACAAAAACGGTATCGACGAACGAGCTCCGTAGCACGTAGACGCTGAGGTTAGCGGCACCGTAGCCCATGCCCGTCGCCGAGTAAGACATCCGCACACGAGTCGCCGAGAGCCGAACTCCGTGATCCTTGCCTATTTCCCGCTTCCGAAGCGTGTCGACTCCAACGCTGACGTAGATCGCCTGATTGACGGTGTCGATATCGACTGTCGTCTGCGCGGACCGAGCGATCGCAATGTGTCGGGCACCGCTGAACAGCGATTCGATCTCCAGCACCGCACCGCGAACGTGGACGCTGTCGAGCAGTTTGCCGACCGATGGCATGGCGATGGCGGAGATCACGCCCAGAATGCAGATCGTGACAGTGAGCTCGACGATGGTGAACGCGTGTCGCATCGGTGACTATCCTTCCGCCAGGTTGGCTGCTTAGATACCATATGATGAAAGAACGCTACCCAGCTATCCCGAATCATCCGAACGTATTCATCCGGTTCCTGCTTAAAATGAAAGGCAGATCCTTCATGGGCGCCGCCGCCAGCGCGCTCATGATTGCTTGCACCCCGCCGCCGGCGACGTCGAGGATTCCCTCGACCGAGATTCCGCAGCCCAATCCGCCGCTCGTTCTTCCTCCATTCCAGATGGACACGAGCCGGTCCGTCGATCGCGTTCCACCATTTCAGCAAACGCCGTTGATTGCCTGGGGTTCCCCGCCCGACGGAGTTGCGCATCTCGAGCGAGTGCGGACGTACGATCTTCAACACCAGGTGACGACCGTCCGCTTCGACTGGTCGCGTCTAGCGGTTGTTGGAACCACGACGCTGACGATCGAGGGACTCCCTGACGCTCGGCCGCTCCCGGATATCGTGATCGATGCCGGGGATATGACATTCAAGAGCGTCGCTGCCGGAACTACCCCGCTGAAATACGATTATGATGGGGGCGCGCTCACGGTGCATCTCGCAACGCCATTGCGCTCCGCCCAGAAGACATCGATCACGATCGATTACGATGGCGTCAACCGGTCAAAGGGCGTCTATTTCAGGCCAGCCAAGCACATCGTTTGGACGCAGGGTGAGACCGAAGACACTCACTACTGGGTTCCCACGTACGACTTCCCGAACGACAAAACGACGTGGGAGTTCTACATCTGGACCGCGAAGGACGAGCGCGCTCTCTCCAACGGTCGACTGGCGGGTTCTCGTGCCGCCGGCGACAGCATCGAGTGGCATTGGATTCTCGACAAGCCCGCATCGACCTACCTGATGACGGCGGTCGTCGGCAAATACACGGTGCTGAAAGACAATCCCTGGCGCAATGTGCCGATTGGCTACTGGACGTATCCCGATTCGGTTGACGCCGCGTGGCGGGGATTTGCCAAGACGCCGCGGGCGGTCGATGTATTCTCTCGAAAAACCGGCTACCCGTATGCGTGGAATAAGTACGACCAGATCGTGATTCCGGAATTCCAGTACGGCGGAATGGAGAACGTCACCGCGACATCGCAAAACGATGCCGAGATCCTCCACCCTGCCTGGTCTGAGCCGCAGGCCAATTCGGTAGGACTCATGGCGCACGAGCTCGGACACCAGTGGTACGGAGATCTCCTGACCACCCGTGACTGGGCGGACGTCTGGCTCAACGAAGGATTCGCCACGTTCATGGAGCAGATCTTCCGCGAGGAGGATCTCGGAATCGACGAAGGCGCTATCGATCGCTTCGGTGCCCAGGAGCAGGCACTCGAAGCCGATCGTCGCGCGCGGCGACCGATCGTGTGGGGCAAATGGGTCAACGATCCGATCGAGGTGTTCTTCACCGGACACATCTATCAGAAAGGTGCGACCGTCCTCCAGATGCTTCGCCACCAACTCGGCGATGAGCTCTTCTGGAAGGCGATGAACCACTACACCACGGCGAACGCATTTGGAAATGTCGTCACCGACGATCTGCGCAAAGGGTTCGAGGAAACGACCGGCAAGGATTACAAGCCGTTCTTCGACCAATGGGTATATGGAGCCGGCTTCCCCGTGTTTCAGGTCTCGTCGTTGTATGATCGCGCTGCTCGCCGGCTCGTCATCAGCGCGAGAGAAGTACAGCCTCGCGACAGTCTCACCGGCTTCTTCGATGTCGACGTCGATGTCGAGGCGCGCACCGACAGCGGTGTCGTCCGCTTCGTCGTCCCGGTTCGGAATGGAACGGGAGAAGCCGGAACGAATCTCAAAGCGCCGCCCCGGTCAATTCGGTGGGACAAGGGAAACTGGATTCTCGATCTCACGGATTTCCCGCGTTCCACGGCGATGCTGCGCTACCAGCTCGTCTATGACGACGACGTGCTGGGACGGATCGAGGCAGTCGATAACCTGGCGCAGCGGCCCGCTGACCAGGCGGCGCTCAATGCACTCATCGGTTCGACCCGCAACGATAAATTCTGGGCGGTACGTGCTCGTGCGGTAGATGCGATCGGTATCTGGGGAAGTGATTCGAGCCGGGCCACAATCGCGCCGATGCGCAGCGTTGCCGCGGCTCTCGTGGCCGCGAGTCGCGATCCAGATGCTCGTGTCCGTCAGGAAGCCGTGACGGCGCTCGGACGCCTGACGCTGAGTGGAACCACCGCCCGGGATGTGAACGTGCGTCTCCGCGTCGTCGCGCGCATGGATCCGAGTCTCATCGTCCGCGGTGCTGCCCTCGGATCGGACATTCGCCTCGAGAAAAACGCGGCTCTTCCACTCGCGAAGCAGATGATGACATCAGAGGTCTGGCAGAACGTGATCCGCACACCGGCAATCAATGCGCTGAAAGCTGTCGGAACGCCGGAAGCCCTTCAGCTGGTGCAGCAATACGCGCCGACGGCTCAATAGAGCCCAACACCCACGACGGACCAATGAAGATCAGTATCGAATACTGCGTTGTTTGAAACTACCAGCCGCGAGCCGCCAGTTTGGCGGCTGAGATTCGCCAGCGCTTCCCCGATGCGGAAATCCAGATGATTCCCTCGAGGGGAGGCCGGTTCGAGATCATCGCTGATGGAAAGCCGATTTACGAGAAATCGGAAACCGGGCGGCACGCAAAACCGGGCGAAGTCCTATCACTTCTAGAAGAAAAATCCTGAAATCACGTATTGACGGCGCGGGCTACCGGTATTTCGTTCGGGGACTGAGGACGCACCGGAGTGCTGCTTTTGCCTCCTGAAAACAATGGCCGGGAGGGCTGCGCCAAATGTGTATCAATCTCTCGCCCTCCCGTCCCTTCGAGAGGACACCAGGGCCTAGCCTGACTCGGCTGGACGGACGTAAATTCTGTGGGCATAATGACTTAGCCCAATTGACTGGGTATGGCACCCCACGTGCACCCCATTACGCCATGATTCCCCGTTCCAGCTCTGTCTCAGTCGCCTTCTTATTGCGGTTCGCGATGCCCGCTGTGTTGGGACTCATCGTCTCAGCAGGAGTCGCGGAAGCGCAGCGACCCGTTCCGGTGAAGCCCCAGGCGCCTGCGACACAGCAATCGCAGTCACTTCGGGAGCAGATCGTGCCGCCCGGGTTCTTTCCCCCAACTGGTATGTGCCGCATTTGGATCAACGGCGTGCCGGCGGGGCAGCAACCGGCACCAACCGATTGCGCATCGGCGGTGAGAAACCGTCCCGCCAATGGCAGGGTTCTCTTCGGAGACGATCCGCCAAAGACCAAGAAAGGAAAATCCGACAAGAGCAAGTCCAGCACAACGGACCAGCTTGTCGATCTAATTACTCGGAGGATTTCAAAATGAAGGCAGTCATCATCACACTAGCGCTCGCGGGGCTCGCTTCGACCGCACCGGTCGATGCCCAGATACTGGGCACGCGCCTACCGACGCCGGTTACCAATACCAGCGCCAGGATCGATGGGTCGTGGCGAGTAGTCGGTCGCGATGGCAACGGAAGCACGATCTACGAGCGCCGTACTACTGACAGGAACGGCAACATCATAGTTCAGCGTGCGCGACGCGATGCCTCCGGCAACATGTCGATCATCAGCACCAACACGATCGGCAACAGCGGCAATCGTGGCAACAATTGCGCTTATACCCAGAGCACCAACACCGTCGGCGACATCATATTCGGTCGCACCAACACCAATGTGAACTGCGACGACGTCGGTAACCGTATCGACGGCGGCTGGTATCAGGTCGGCCGGGGCCGCGACAACAACTCGATTTACGAGCGCCGCGTCCGCGATGCGAATGGCAACCTGGTGATCCAGCGCGCCCGTCGTAATCCGAACGGCACCTTCACGATCCTCAACACCCACCGCTACAACGACGCCAACGACAAACAATGGCGGAAGGAGCAAAAGCGGCGGGAGAAGGAACTGAGGAAAGAGCAGAAGGAAGAGGACAAGCAGTGGAAGAAGTCGCAGCACGATGATGACGACGACAATCGCGGGGTCGTCTTGAATGGCGACGATCGCTCTCGCGTCGCCGGCAACGTGGAAGCGAAGGGCAACGGACATGGAAAAGGCAATGGCAAGGGCAAGCACAAGGGCAACGACTAACCCTATCTCCTCAGATAGCGACGGCCCCGGGCGAGTAAAATCTCCCGGGGCCGTTTCGCATCGGGAGCGATGTATGCAACTTGCACGGTGAATGCAGCGCACCGTCACCGACAGATATCTCCCGCCCGACCACGCCGCCTACGTCGCGGCCGAGCCGCCGACGGGCCGGCTGATCGTAATTGCCCCCACTCGCGCCGCTTGCGAGACAATTGAGCTAGCGCTCGGCCTGCGAATCCCGACGACCCTCGAGAAACAGCACGGATCGGAGATCCGCGATCTCGCCGCCGCCGGAAAGGGTTTTGGGATCGTCGCCGGCACAGGCACTGGTAAGACACTCTCCATTCGCCCGATCGCGGAGACGATTCTCGGCACGGACGCTTTGAAAGTAGGGGTCGTGAACCGCGAACGCGAAGCGACACCGGAGACGCCAAGCTGGAACGTGATCGTGGTCACGACCGGAATCGCACGCCGCTGGTTCCAGGACGGAGACATACTTTCCACCGATACGCTGGTCGTGGACGAAATCCATCAGACATCAGCGGAGCTCGAGCTCTGTCTCGCTCTCGGAAAGAGAGTCGGGTGTCGGTTCATCTGGCTGTCCGCGACGGTCGATCCGTCGTTCTACGCGCGTTACCTCAACGCCGCGGCCGTGCTGGAAACGTCGGCGTTCGATCCATCGAAGGCGGCTGATGTAAAGATCGTCCGCAAGGATCCGCGGACATTTCTCGACGACCGGTTTCTGCAGCAGGTCGTGAAGGAGCGTCGCGGGGTCGGGATGTTCCTTCCGACGCGAGCGGGCGTCGAGGAGGCGGCGGGGGTGGTGGGCGAGCGCTTCCCGCGGATCAACAGCGCGTTCTATCACGGCGGCGAGCCAATCAGGATACTCCGCCCGTTTCTCGAGGGCGAAGAGAAGAAACCGTATTTCCTGGCGATGACGGCAGCGGGGCAGAGCGCGCTCAATGTTCAAGGTCTCGACACGGTTGTCATCGATGACACTCGCTTCAGCAACGTCATCGAGCGCGGCAAAAACGTCCTCACCCGGCTTCACCTCGGCGCCAACGAGATTCTGCAGATGGCTGGCCGCGTCCATGGTCGCGTCGCCGGCGGAAGGGTGTTCATACTTTCCGATCGCGACATTCAATTCTCTTCGCTCAGACCGACCGCACCCGAGTTCCAGCTGGCGGGAGATTCGGAGCGCGTCGCGATGACGTGCGCGGACCTTGGCGTCGCCGCGGACCAGCTCGATCTGCCTGTCCCGCTCGATCGCGTCGCCTATCGCAAAGCCGTGACGCTGCTCGAGCAGCGGGGCATTATCGAGAACGGAAGGCTCTCGCGTTACGGAAAATCCGTCGAAGCGATGCCGGTGGATCGACCGTGGGCGGAGCTGCTGGTCAACGCCGACGACGAGCTCGTTCCGTACCTGGCGGTGATGAGCTCGATCGAATCGCTCCACCGAATGACGCGTGAAGAACGCGATCTCTCCGGAGTCACAGTGCCGGGCAGCGATCATCTCACTGCGTACAACCTTTACGCCGAGGCATTCTCGCATTGTGGGTACATCGGCGAGGTGTACGGCTTGCCGCGCCATCTTTTCGATGAGAGCATCGAAAGCTGGGCCGAGCAACGCGGGGTGCTGGTGAAAGCGATCGAGGACGCGGCGCTCGCGACCGCGAGCGTCTATCGCGCGGTCGGCATGGAGCTGCCGACGAAAATGGTGAATGCACGCGATCACATCTATAGGAAATTCACGGAGCTGCTCGCGCAATACATGCCTTTCGATCTCGCCATCGACGAGCACACCGCCGACGGAACCGAGGCGCGTGTCTCCAAGACGAGTGTGGCGGGCAGTTGGGGGGCGATTGCGGGCGACCTTCGCTACTTCGCCGATCGATCCGGCATTCCCCGCGCTGCGATCGAAGGCACCCAGATCCCGATGGAGCTGATCCGACGGTACGCGACGCGCGGGAAGGTCGAAGTGGTTTACGATCCGCGCCGAAAGCACGGCCCGCTCATGCTGAAGCGAAGCGTGGAGTATTTCGGCTTCGAGCTCGAGAGCGAGGTGGAGACGCTGGAAGATTTTCCACGAGACTTGGCGAAGGAAGCACGGCACGCGCTTGCGGAAGCGTTGGCTCGCGGGGAAGCCCGACACTTTGCGGTGAAAAAAAACCGCGAAGCGATCGAGGAGATCCGCGAAGCCTACAAGCGCTCTGGCGGCGAGACGAAGCGTCTTGGCTTGCCAGAGCTCATCGCATTGTACGAAGAGCAACTGGCTGGTGTCAGCTCAATGGATGACTTCGGATCAGCCAGGCTTGCGGTGGACGTGGACAAATTCGTTCCGATCGATGTCCGAGAGCGACTCGAGCGTTTGCCGGACCATGTCATGATCCGTGATCGCGAGGTCGAGATCGACTACGACGTGGAGGATCGTGATGGCAAGCGTCGCGGCGTGGCCCGACTTCGTCTTCCGGAAAAGATCGCGCGCACGCTCACGCACGCCGAAATTCCCGAGCTCGATCGTCCGGTGCGATTCGTAGTGCTCCGCGGTCAGCGAGGCGCGGTGCGCGCGGAAACGCTCGACGACCTCCAGGAGCGTCTCAAGCAGCCGTGGTCGCCGGACGAAGTCGAAGAAACGCAGGACGATCGGAGCATGTTATCGCGCGCCGAGAGCGAGGTGCGGCGGATAGCGGGTGAGTTTCGGCGGCATCGAAGAGGTGGCGATCACCGGCATGGGGCGCGACGCGGATCGCGTGGGGGTCCACGCGCGCGTGAAAGCGGACGCGGCGGCTCCAACGAGGGCGGACACGCTCGCGGTCCCAGCCGAAGCTCGGATCCCAGGCGCCGCCGTCGTGGACGGTAGTAGCGCCGCGCACTGGCGCCGCCTGCTCTCACTCGTATAATCCGCGCATGCCAGCACAACACTTCGCCCAGCATTTCAGCGAGCATCAGAAAGTCATCGATGCTTGCATCGCTTCGCTCCAGCCCGCGTCTGACTCGGCTGCGGAAGCCATCATCTCGTGCTTGGCGTGCGGCGGGAAGATTCTCGCCTTCGGGAACGGAGGCAGTGCGACCCAAGCCAGCCATCTCGTCGAAGAGTTGATTGGCCGCTTCAAGGAGACGCGAAGGCCTCTGCCCGCGATCTCGTTGGTTGGTGACGCTGGCGTCGTCACCTGCATCGCCAACGACTTTGGCTACGGCGCCGTGTTCGAGCGCCAAGTCGAGGGACTGGCGGTAATGGGTGATGTTGTCGTCGGAATCACGACGAGCGGACGTTCCGAGAACGTGCTGCGCGGACTCAAAGCCGCGGAGGACAAAGGCGCGGTTACGATCGCGCTATGCGGGAAGCACGGGCTGAAGGGTGGCGACGCAGATCATGTCGTCGCCGTGCCGAGCGAAGAAGGAGCCTACATCCAGGAAGTGCATCTCATGCTGATTCATGTGTGGTGCATCGCTATCGAGGCGACAATCAAAGCGGGCGGACTCTAAGCGCTACACCAGGCTGAGTCGCGGTCTCTCCTCGGGGAACGCGAGCGCGTCCTCGCGGTAGGAAAGCCAACCTGTCGTCTCGTTGGCGACTAGCTCCACCTCGGTTCCAAGCGGGAGGGTGAGATTCGGGACCTCGTGGCCGGCCGGGAAGTCCATGAGGATCGGCACCTCGAGATCAGAGACGAGGTCGAGGAGGAAATCCTCGAACTCATCCTCTTCCGACCGATCGAGCGAGAGTTGGCCGAATACGATGCCTCGGAGGTTGCGCAGCAGTCCCGCTGCGCGAAGGTGCAGGAGCCGCTCGTCGGCAACGGACATCGGATCGCGAGTCTCTTCGAGGAAAAGAATCGCGTCCCGCGTATCGATCTCGTACGGAGTGCCAATCGTCTGCTGCACCAGGGAAAGATTTCCGCCGGTAAGTCGACCGACGGCCCTGCCCGACCTCACCGCACGCGCGTTTTCGCGTCCGAGCTCAGTCTCGGGGCGTGGTGTGGTAAGCGCGGTCAGAAGAGAGCGCGCGGAGGGATCGGCCCCGCCCGGAAAAAGATCGTCGAGCGTAGGACCATGGAAGACGCGCAATTGCGCTCGGCGCATTAGCCATAGATGCAGCGCCGTGATGTCCGAGTATCCCACGAACGCCTTGGGATTCCGGCGGAACACGTCGGGGTCGAGATAAGGGAGTAGTCTCACCGCTCCGTATCCCCCGGTTCCCGCGATGACCGCCTTCACGTCGGGATTCTGCCAGATGCCCATCAGGTTTTCAGCGCGCCGCTCATCCTCACGTTGCTGGAAGCGGCGGAACCGGCCGATCTCGTCACAGAGGATGACTTTGTAACCTGCCTCCTCTATTGCGCTCGCTCCGCGGAGAAGCCACCCCTGCTGCGCGGCGTACGACGGAGCAACCACGCCGATGGTATCGCCTTTGACGAGCGGCGCGGGTCGAATGAGACTCGACGGCCGCGTGATGGCGGGAATGAATGGAATCGATGGCGCGCTTTCGACCGGCGCCATTGTTTGTTCGGCGGGATACGCTCCGAATGACTCGGTCATCGTCGTTTATCGAAGCGCATTAACGGTAGGTCACTGCTAGATTGAGGGTATGTCTGATACGTCGGTGAAGGGGCCGGGTCCGGGCGGGACCGCAACTCCCACCCATGGGAATATGCAGACCAGCACCCCAAACGGAACTGGGGCACCAACGTACTTTCGGAAAGGTTTCGGGTTGAAATCCGAGATCCAGTCCGAACTGGATTCCGACTATACTGGCCACTTGGTAGACCTGCTCAAGGACCGGGAATATTCCCTGACAGTCGGCGATGTAACCATCCGTTTAGCGAAGGAGTTTGGCTTCTGCTACGGAGTCGAGCGCGCGGTCGACTATGCCTATCAGGCCAGAAAGAAGTTCCCGGATCGTACCATCTATCTGGCGGGTGAAATCATCCATAACCCGCACGTGAACTCCAAACTCCAGGCGATGGGGATCACCTTCCTCATGCCCGTTAATGGGCACATCGATTTCAGCGGAGTGAAGGCCGAGGATGTGGTCATTCTTCCGGCATTCGGAGTGACGATCAGGGATTTCGAGGTCCTCCGCCAGATCGGATGCGTGATGGTCGACACGACCTGCGGCTCTGTGCTCAACGTCTGGAAGCGGGTCGAGAGTTACGCGCGCGATGGACTCACTTCGCTCATTCATGGCAAGCATTATCATGAAGAGACGCGCGCCACAGCATCGCAGGCGGAGAAGTACGAAGGCGGCCAGTACTTCATTGTCCGAAACATGGAAGAGGCGCAGATGGTCTGCGATTTCATGGAAGGTCGTCTGAGCGCATCGGCTCTAATGGAACGCTTTGCGCAAGCGGCGTCTCCCAGTTTCGATCCCGCGCGCGACCTCCGGCGCATCGGCGTTGCGAATCAGACCACGATGCTGGCCCGCGAGTCCCTCGCGATCGGCGAGCTGGTCGGACGCTCCATGGCCCGCGCCCGCGGAGACGAATACGCGAAGGAAAACTTCCGGACGTTCGACACGATTTGCAGCGCGACCCAGGAGCGCCAGGATGCCGTGGTTGAGCTGTTGCGCGAACCCCTCGACGTGATGGTTGTTATCGGCGGATACAACTCCAGCAACACGTTGTCACTGGCGGCTCTCTGTTCTGAGACTGTCCGCACCTTCCACGTCGAGGATGCCGAGGACATCGATCCAGCCTCTGGCACCATCCGCCACCGCCCCCTCGGTAGCAAGGAAGAAACTGCGTCCGCCGATTGGATACCGAGCACAGGTCCAGTCAGGATTGGAGTGACTGCTGGCGCGAGCACCCCCAATAACAAGATTGGGGAGGCGGTTGGCCGGATTTTCGCTACTAGGGGAATCGACCCGAAAACCATCCGATAAATCGCTGTTCCAACTGTACCAGTTCGGCTTCGGATATCGTCTTACTATTGGAGGGTTTGGGTCCGAGTTGTAGCTTCTTGCAACGACTCGAAACTCCTCTTTTGGGGTATCGTAGGTATGGTTGCAAGGGACAGTAAACCCGTGGGAGGTTGAATGGACGTGTATGGTTCGGATACCGCTCCTGACGAGGAGGCGGTTGGTACGAGCGCTTCAGAGACAACACCTGGAGTGGGAAGCTGGTTCCAGCGCGGATCCAGCAACGAATCCGCGCTGAACGACCGGGGGATAGCAGTTCCGGTCAAGGCCATGCTCGACCGCGTTCGCGAGGCCGATGCTCTCGCTTTCGAAGAGGAAGAGGACGAGTAAGCCTACGTCGTCAGGGAAAAAGGCCACCGATCGGTGGCCTTTTTTATTTCGCCTGGAATAGCGCCGCCAACTGAGTGGCCTTTTTTTATTCGTCTGGGAAATGGTGGCACTGGGTGAGTGGCCTATCATTTCATCTGGTCGAGGGCGCGCCGAAGAGCGATTGCGAGCTTGCCGGCGTCGGCATCCGCCCAGAAGTGCATGAAATAAAGTCGCGGCTCTTCGCCAAGCATGTGAGAATGAAGCGCGGTGACATCAATCTGATTGCTGCGAAGGATCGGAATGATCTTGCTCACTTCGCTCGACAGCATCACGAAGTCGCCGGTGATCGCTGCCCACCCGCGACCAGTCGGCTGAAAGTTGATTGCCGTCGAGACACCCATCGATGGAGGGACGACCTCGCCATCCATTGTAATCGCCTCACGGCGCGGCACGCTGACCTGATAAACACCCCCATTCATTTTTCCGCCGGAGCCGAGCGTGCGATGGATGAGCGCGGTGTCGAGGTCGATCGGCGAGCGAGCGCCTGGTGGTTGAGGCGGCGGAGTTTTGGTGAGGTCCAGTGCGGCTCGAATCGCCGTCGCGATCCCGACCGCGTCACCGCGCGCGCCAATATGGACGTACACCACCCGGGGTGATTCGCGCAGAAGGTGGTTGTGCACGGCAGTTGGCTGAACGTTTTTCTGCTGTAGCGCGCTGACCACCGCCGGTTCCTCCGCTTCGGTGAGAACGAGATCACCCATGACCATCGCCTCGTTCGTGCCGGTTTTCTTGAATGCCACCCACGAGCCAAGCGCCAACGTGGGGCTGATTCTCACGCCACCAAGGCTCACCTTGAGGTCGCTGCGTGGAAAACCGTACTTCATCACTCCGTCTGGTTGTACCGCGCCCGAGCGACCGATGGCGGTGGTTACCGCTGCCCAATCATCTGGTCGGGAATTGCCTTGCGCTCTTGCGGCGACAGCGAAGAAAACAACGGCCGCCATTGCGCAAAAAAAACATCTCCGCATAAACCCTCGAAGTTGAAGAGAAAGATGTTGTGTCAATAATGGTTCCCGCGCGGAAATAAGGCAGCCTTTATTCCAGTGTCCAGGTGCTGTTAGCTTTCCAACTTCGGTCTCAACAACACTCGATCGCTTGAACACTGCGCCTCGTCTGCGTCCCCTAGCAGCTGTCGTTTTCGGCGTCCTTTTGTGGCTGTCATCGGCCACCGGAGGAACCAGACCGCATGCCAGTGAAGGTGGCATGTCACAGGCAGCAGCCGCAACGCTGGCATTGCCGAGCATGCCCGTGCGGTTGGACAAGTCAGCGAGTGCGTCGTCGGGCAGTCCCGTCGCGCGTGATGCGAGCCAGTGGTTCGTTCCGCTCGCTGCACATCCCACTGATTTTCTTCGTTGCGTCCTCCCGAGCAAAACGCCCCGCGCGGGAAATGGGCAAGCCTCGCGCGCCGTTATCGCGCTCACTTTTCCGTACGACGCAACGGCTCCTCCCGGCCTCCGCGCCTAACAACCGATAGACGAAACCCTCCGCCCGGCCGGGCGGAGCGGCACACATCCATCCATCGAGTGTCGCGCCTCACTGGCGCCGGAGATTTTTTGTAACCGAAACTAATGCAACGGATCCAAAGGCTGAACAAGATTCGCCGCGCATCGAGCCGTGGTTCAAGGTCTTGGTCGCCGCTTTCGTGCCAATAGCGGCCGCTTTTGTCTTTCCGCGGACGGCTATGGTCCCCATGTTCGTGGTCACAGGAGTGCTAGTCGTGACCGGGTTCGTTATGCTGATCATGCACGAACGGAAGAAGCACTAACGGTCGTGCGGGGGTACGCGACCGCGTGCCCCCGCGCTACTCCTCGACCACGAGCTGATTCATGGATTCGCACGCCTTCCTCCAGAATCTCGCCGTAGTGCTGTGCGTGGCCGCCGTCGCGACGGTCGTGTTCCAGCGACTGCGGCAGCCGGTTGTCTTCGGGTACCTGCTGGCTGGAATGATCATCGGCCCGCACATCTCGATTCCGCTGGTCGCGGACCCGCAAACCGTGCGTGCGCTCTCCGAGCTGGGCGTCATCCTGCTCATGTTCTCGCTGGGTCTCGAGTTCAGCATCCGGAAACTCGTGCAGGTGAGCCAGAAGGCGGGCGCCGTGGCGCTCTTCGAATGCACCATCATGGTATCTGTTGGATATCTCGTCGGGCAGATGCTCGGCTTCACCCGATTGGAGAGCATCTTCGCGAGCATCGGCATCTGCTTCGCCGCAGCGCTGCTAGCGCTTTCGTTTGGATACTCGGTGGCGCTGGGTGCCTTCATCGCTGGATCACTGGTGGCCGAATCCGGACAACAGATCGAGATCGAGAATCTCGTCCGCCCGGTGCGGGACATGTTCGCCGCGATCTTCTTCGTATCCGTTGGAATGATGATCGATCCAACGGCGCTGACGGAGCACTGGAGAGCCGTGCTCGCGCTGACGCTGGCGGTGATTATCGGAAAAGTCCTGGCCGTGACGATTGGCGCGTTCCTCGCCGGTCACGGGCGTCGCACAGCGATGAAGGCGGGAATGAGCCTCGCTCAGATCGGCGAGTTCTCCTTTATCATTGCCAGCGTCGGCGTCGCATCGGGCGTGGTCCGTGGCTGGCTGTATCCGGTAGCGATCGCCGTGTCCGCAATCACCACGTTGACGACTCCGCTGCTGATCAAACTCTCAAACCGGGCGGCAGCATCGATCGATCACTGGCTGCCCGAGCCGATTCAAACCGTCGCCGCGCTGTACGGGTCATGGATCGAGCGGGTGCGCAACGCTCCAAGAGCGCCGACCGAGCGGTCGGCGACGAATCGTATTATCCGAATTATTTTGCTCGATGCCGCTTTCATCACGGCAATAGTGATTGGTGTCGACGTCGAGATCGACCGGCTCAGTGTGATAGTCGGTAGCATGACCGGCATGCCGCCCGAGCGAGTGCGGTTCATGGTGGTGTTGATCGCGGGGCTAATCACCGTGCCGCTCATCTACGGTCTGATCACCAGCGCCAAGGCACTCGGCAATCATCTCGCCCGCCGTGCTTTCGCCGACGCACAGAAGGGGAAGGTGGATCCCGCCGATGCCCCTCGGCGCGCCCTCGTCATCCTTGTGCAGCTGGCCGTAGTGCTCGCGGTGGGAATACCGGTCGTCGCGATCACGCAGCCATTTCTTCCACCGAATCAAGGCGCGTTCGTGTTGGCGCTCCTCACTCTGGTGCTTCTCGCCACGCTCTGGAGAAACGCCGCCAATCTGCAGGGACACGCGCGAGCCGGCGCGGAGATCATCGCGTCCGCGCTGGCGCATCAGATGGCATCGACCGACGGGTCTTCCGACGAGACGACGCTGCTCGAGGATGTCAACGCCGTTCTGCCCGGACTCGGTGAGCCGGTTGCGATACGGGTCGTCCCGCAGAGCATCGCGGTCGGAAGGAGCCTCGCACAACTCAATCTCCGGGGTGCTACCGGAGCGACTGTGTTGGCGATCAGGCGAGGCACGACACAGATCCCGACCCCGCTTGGCCGCGAGGTGATTCACGCCGACGATGTGGTCGCAGTGGCCGGCGCACGTGACGCGCTCGCCGTTGCACGCGTAATCTTCTCTCCGAACCTCGCGCGGATTCGCGACGATTTGGAGGGCGCGGAGGTTCAGGCCGAACTCGAGGCGCTCAACGATGCTCTCCTCGTCGACCAGAAGCGGACGCCGCGGAGTTTTCTCCCATAGAGTTCGTGGTGCGCGCTGGACTTCAGTCCATCGCGCGGGGTCGGCGCGCCAGGCGGACGCGGGCTTGGGCGAAAGGGGCCGCCCGCGATTTTGGTCGTCACGCGAACAAACGACGTGCGGCGCGTCGCGCCGCGGAGTTACGAGTCCAGTGGGAAGGAGCGTGAGGGCGTCCTCGTAGCCGCTTTGCAAAGCGAGCGTAGCGGGGGAGAGGATGCCCTCGCCCGACTGACCGGCAACGATCTCAAACAAGCGAAAAACAAAAAGGCCGCCTCGATGGAGCGAGGCGGCCTTTTCACCGGGTGGGCCTATTCGCCCGCCGCGCGCCGACGCTTGGTTCGCCGCGGCGCTGCGGTTTTCTTCCTGCTGATCGGCACCACGCCGACTTCGGCCGCCGGCTCGAGCTCGGCCGGCGCGGCAGGCACTGTGCGGGGCTGCTTGTAGACGAAGCGCTTGCCCTCGTAGTTCCGGAAGACCACTTCGTCGTCGTTCATGGATTCGAGGTACTCGGGCAGCAGCGGCACCT